>Ga0065711_1031616_pt1 | contig 29203 bp, 15 predicted proteins | sample Hoacrofraction12_FD_59098 | JGI IMG/M metagenome (GOLD analysis project Ga0065711, IMG submission 59098) | Hoatzin crop microbial communities from Cojedes, Venezuela - Epithelial fraction 12 v2 (version 2) | ecosystem: Host-associated > Birds > Digestive system > Esophagus > Crop | place... | reverse complement strand
GGGGGGGGGGGGAGGTGTTTGTAGCATTCATCACCTTTGTGTTGTATAATGTTTGCAATCTCACTACTACTTCCATCTGCCAGTGTATAACCCAGAAGATGCATGCCTGTACTAAAAGCTATTTTTCCAGCCTGTTGTCACTATAAAAAGATCATAATTCTTTGATCTATAGTGACCATAAAATCCTCTAGAAGTTAGTGTTTTTCCTGTGACTTTCGGAAAAATCTTATTTGAATTGCATCTCAAAGCCCTAACTATGGCCAAGTCTCACTGCCTTTCAGATGAGGTACCTGCAGTGCTTGCAGTTTGGCCTCAGATTTGCTTACCTTCTGGTCTTTATTTTTCCTTATTATTTGTGTAACTCTAATAGCACATTAGGCACTCCACAGACAAACACAAAAAAGTGTCAGATGTTTCTTTATGGCCTGGCGTCTGTACAGTCACTTCATATCGCTCAAGGTAAAGACTAAATGGGACCATTATGTTTAAATAGTAATTTACACCCAGTTTACACAACTACAATCAGATTCATACCCTGAATGAGAAACACAGGAGCACAATATTGCTCAGATCTTGCCAGTTTCATGAGCAAGCGAGAGTAATTGATGTGGCTTTCCCCCAATCCTTTCAAATGAAGCATTTGTGGACATGTTTACATATACTGAGCTACACCATCACCACAGCTGACATAACTTGCCTGGCTCCAATACAGTGATTTGTGCCAGCTGAGTAACCACCCAAAGTGACTGGTCAAACTGATATAGCAGACACTAATGTACTCTTATCACTCTGCAAATACATTACAGATCACGGTGAGTATTTACCAAAATGAGTCTTTGTCTTCATCAAAAATAATGAAGTGGTAGTGCTGCATCCCATTTGGTGCGTACAGCATCCAGAATAAAACCAAACCAACAACCCATTTTTGCTGTTCCTCTTCATGAGCATTGTAATGGTTGGGTGCTACTAAGTAAGGATAGGATTAATACAGTTACCTGCTTAATTCATGTGTTGTAAGTACATGCTGCGAAGATGGGATGCAGTTGTGAAGGGAATGCTCTTATCCTTCAGAAAATGGTCGTGTCTCATGAGAGAACCAAGGGGTAGCATTTTCCATGCAGAACCGACTTTTCTGTCGGGCATAAATCATTCTTTCCTTTTCCTCCATGAGAAAACAAACAAACATAAATGGCATTGAACCTAGAGCTCCCATCTGTTACCGGTGATACTGTGAATTGAGGCTACTCAGTTGTAGTTAAGGATCACAAGAATCACTGCCTCAGCTGGTAAAGCCAAAGGACCAACTCTCAGTTTGCAAGGTGGGAACTCTGTGAGGGCAGCCCAGAAGGGCTTTCCTGCAGTTATGTTTGTTGTTTGCTCACTGGTGAAAGAAAATGGTCATTCTCCAGGGGAGGCAAACCTTCCCGAAACCCTCTTTTGGTCAAAGCCCAGATCCTTCTGCAGAACTGAGTATTCAGGAGGGTACTGACTCGTATAACATGTATGGAGGAGCAGCGCTGATGGCATTGCAGCTGCCAAAACATGCAGTGCTGCCCTGCTTTCCACAGTGAAGCTCTCCAGATCAATTCCACTGGTTTCCAGTCCTCCCTGTCATCACCCACAAGCTGTGACTGGGTGTATTGCCATGATCACAAAAAAGTAGTAGTCTCGAGTTTGCAGTTGATGAAAAACAAAAATTCAAAAGAGGCTTCAAAAGAACCTCCTCTCCACCTGGTTCTCTCACGTTGAGCCATGAAGGGTTAAACAGTGTTCAGCACAGCCAGTGTTCACAGAGATCAGCAACCAGCTAGAAAGCAGTCACAAACCAGAGCAGTATTCACCTTTGAAAAAGATGTGCTGGAAGTTTGAAAACCTTCTCTGAGCAGAAGGAAATTTCCTTTCTAAAACCAAGGGGGCTATTTCTGGGCCCCTTCCTCCAGGCCGAGAGCAATCAAAGGGCAGTAGGGGAGCTGCACATCCATTACCAGCTTGCTCTCCAGTCCTCTGTTAGCTAAACTGCCTCAGCAGGGTAGGCTCAGGGAGGCACACTGCCCACCTTGCAGGGCAGTGGTGGTGGTCCCCAGGGGACAGCTTGACTCAGTGACCTGAAAAGAGGCATGCGTCAGAAATCATCAGTCTGTATCTTGCACCCTTAGTGCATCCGTCAGAAGTGTTCTTGACTTTTTTTATCCTGTAACTCCTAAAAAAGATGAAATGTGCTAGTCCTTTGAGCAGCCAGGGGGACTTGCAGTACAACCACTGTTTGTGTGAGACTACAAGTTTATGTTCCCTCATGCTCTGAGGAACAACAAATCTTGAAGCTGTGACACTGTGCTGTAAACAATTTAGAGGGATGCCAAAACCGCATGGGCTCTGGCCGAGAAGAGAACTAGATTTGACTGCCTGTCTCCAGGTGGCTGCTCAGACTGCGGCACTATCCACAGGAAGGTTTCACACACCCACACACCCCCCTCCCCACTGCTGTGCAGAGGTTGGGCTCCAGTCTCCGAAAGAGAGGGAAGAAAGGCCAGCAGCAGAGGAGTCAAAACGGATTTTGAAAGGAAGTATGGGATACTTTCATAGCCATAATATAATTTCATGTTATTAATGCTATATAAAATTGAGGTGTATATGTGTATGCCATATGTGTCACGAGCATATATAGTACACATTTAACACGATGAATTAATGGCAAATTAAATCTATGATCCAACTTTGATTTTGGTCCTGCTTTGAGGAGTAGACTGGACTAGATGACCTCCAGGATTCCATTTCACTTTAAGCTATTCTACGAGTTGCTCTAGAAGTCACTCACTATCTCAAGGTTCTTGCTCTAACTACTTGTTCGTTATATAAAAGTGGCTAGCAGAGTCATTAACTAGGTTTAGAAAAAAGCTCCCTATTTTCTGAAAGAAAGGCTGTCATGGTAAAAGAAAACAAGTCCCAAACACTGACCCTAAGAATACATAAAAGCATTTTCACCTGTCACTTTGAATTCTCTCTTTTTGAGTGAACTCACATTTATTGAATATGAATTTATTGACATTTTGTGAATAAATCCACATACTATACACCTGAACTTTTGCCAGCCTGGCTACCACATTTATAAGAAATAACCGGAATGATCAGATGGTGCAAGTTTGACATGGTACATGCAAGGCATACAGATCTAATTTCAGAAACATTCATTACCCTTATCAAGTGACATTTCAGTGGTTCAATAATCATTTTCATAGAAACAAATAAGGGCAGAGTGGGCTCAACAGGAAATTCATTGTTTCAAGGTAACGATTTACTGGTAAACCCTTCTCTCCATTCAGGCAGATGTCTCCCTCAGTTTGGGATCCTACCCTGGAAGTCATCTTTTGGAGTCAGATATCTAAAACCCACGTATGAGAAAAATGAGACTGCGTGTTTTCCAGGGCATCCAGTACCCTAACATGCAGAGTCATTTGGGTTTGGATGCTCCTCAGCAATTGAGGGCAGGATGCGACAGCTACGGCCCACAAGAAGCCCCATCGCCAGGCTACTCGACTCCCCTGTCCCAGGCAGCTGTCACATCCACTGGCCACAGTTTCCATCTGCCCTAATAAAACTGTAACTGGGCTAAAGCAAAACACTCCTAATAGGAGTACATAACAAGGGTTCCTAAAGAGAGTGACAGACACAGGGGCAGTAGAGGCAGATGCACTCGCAGCACAGCTCCATGGCTTGGCCCTACTGGCAAGGAAAGTGGGGCAATCTCTATTTTGAGTCCACTTCGGTGCCGCAGGGACTTCAGGGTGACTTTGAGCCCCTGCTTCAGGCAGTGTCAGCTTTTGAAGGAGTGCTGTGCTCAGGGAGTTCAGGAAGTTATAGAGTTCAACAGCAGATGTTAGAGGATGCCAAAGTCATCTAACAGGTAGAGTTTTCGCTAGGAACACAAATACTGTTGAAAATCTGTGACCTGCAGGTCCGGTTTATTTTTGAGCAGAGGATTTAGATAGGCATACCTTGATCTTCCTTCTGTAAAATGAGGTAGTAAGTCTTCCTCTGTCCAAAGAGGTTCTAACACTTAGGAATCAAAGCAGCCCAGTTTGTACAGTGATCAGATTTCTAACATCCCACCCTGATTAGTGATGCAATATGTGTACACAGTCAGAAAACAGGTAATATTCTGCATACCAGAGAAATAAGACACTGCAAATTCAGTGACAGACTCTTAGCTTGGAAGCTCAAAGAAAACAAAAAAAACCACACAACTGTAGTAAATCACAAGTCCTCATCATGCATAACAATATCACTTCAATAGGATGATATTATCAGTTGTACTTTTCTCTATAGAGCAACCAAGAAGAATTATAACTCAAGCAGGAGAGTACAAGATTTATACTGCATGCATATGGAAGCAGGAGCTTCTAACAACACACCCTTATGCCTGCTGCAGCAACCACCACACAGACTTGCACCCGACATCTCCCCCCGGAAGCCAAGTGCTCACAGGAAGGACAGGAGCACATCTGCCACCGCAGCTGGCAGGCACAGGATTATATATCATGATGGGTGATACCTCACAAGGACTAAAACTTACAGGTGTCAGCTGGCTTAAAGAAAAATCCCTGAAGTTCATGGAACATTTCACAATCACCTAAGCTCTACTTTTGTTAGACTGTAAGAAGTACAGTTTCTGCACATTATAGAAGAGCAATCTGTAAAATAATCCATTTGTGTCCTTGCATTCCTGAGGCTAAGACTATTTGGTTTACTTTACATTAGACAATCTCCGAGTTGTTACCACTCTGATAAACAGAATAGATGATACAAGAAAGCTTTCATTTCTCCTCTGCCTCTGCGTGAACCAAGTGCTGCTTCTGGTCAACAGCTTTAGAAGTTTTATACAGAAGAGTGTTGTAGATCAGGTATTTGGTCACTGACATTATTAACTAAGTTATTACAGTAAATCAGATACTGACATGCAACACAGGATAAGGTAACACAGAATAGGAATGAGCAGTGGCCTTAGAACAGGCAGATCTAATATTAAATTTTAGATCACGGCGGAAATCTCATATCAAAAAAGGAGGGCAACATTCCTGGGATAGTACACTGAAATCCTGCATTAATGCAATACTTTAACAATATTCGAATGTGTAACTACTTTCCAAGGCTATAAAATTACAAGTAGAAAGCAATTCAGAAACAGAATAAGTACCTCTATTGAAAGTTTTTTAAATACCCAGTTATTTGCTTAGAAAAAAACCCCTACATACAGCAAGGTAAACACCTGACAGCTGTTACATTACCACAAATGTTGTAAGGTAGTTTACATTTGTTAAATATCTGGCCACCAAATACTAATGTGTGATTTTACCTCTCAGCAGACTTTGATCTAATGATCAAAGATATTGTTTTAAGTAGCCAATTAGAAAAATAGAGTAAAAACCTCAAAATGGGGTACACTATGCAAACCCACCATGAATAACAAATTATTTCCAACATCTGATAAAAGAACTAGTGAAGGTTACAGTAGTGAAAGTAATATTCCCAAGACTGGCAAAAATTCAGAAAACTTTAAGGAAATGGTACATTCAGGTCCGCTGAACAGTGCTCAGGGGCTGGGAAGGGCACTGTGATCACCAGACTCTCCAGCCTGTAAGGTCTCAAATGCCCACATGACAGTTTGATATGACACAACAACAAGATGTCTGTGAGAATTACTGTACCATCTAATCAAAAGACAATTATCCTGAGATCTCTTCTAAATGACAGCTGTATCATAGGGACTAGAAATAGTAAATTATATGATAATTAATCACTGGATTGCCTGCTTTCCATTATAAATTATTGCAAGCAAGTAATCATTTAAAACATGTATCTATTTATTACATATTTGCTTAAGACTGTAATAGATAGCGACTGAGATAATTTTTGGTTATTTGAAAGTAAGAATCAAATGGTGTTGAAGAATAATTCCTTGTGGAGATACTGATCAACTCTCTGTAGGCCTGGTAATAAACTATATTTCTTTATTCAGAAGTGTATTCAAATTTTTTAATAGAGCTCACACTACTAAATTTTTTCACACCTTCAGCAGAACAGGGTCCTGGAATGTTTGATTTTCTTCAAAGTTAAACACATAGTAGGTTGCTACAGTTGAGGTGCTGCATGCTTAGCATTTATTCACTTGAAAAGAGGTTGAATGCACATAACTGAAAGAGCTCTTTGAAAATAAGCAGGATTTTTCCAACGAAGAGTCAAGTTTAATACCTGCATGAATGGATGTATTTTTGCTGATTGTCATCTGAAGTGGTCCAGAAGTTTCCATGACCAAAGGTTTTGGGGTTTGTTTGTGTTTTTTTAAAAGACACCTTTTGTTTGTTTTTTGCCCTTTTTGTTGGAGGCCCAATTTGAAAATACGCAAGACTGATGTGGAGGGCCATGTTCTGCCTATACCTAATGGAAACAAAACCAATTTGTAATTCACCAGATAAGAAGCTCCTTGCTCCTTTTGGCACAAAGTCATCTTCACAGTTGGAAAGCAGAGGCCTGAAACTGAATCAGTTAAGTGTAGTATTCTAATCATAATTATCTAATCTAATTGTAAACAAAACATCAATCTGTCAATGAATCCAAAGACACTTTCAAAGAAAGTGGCATGGAAATTCAGACCCCAAGAGCTGGCAAGCAGCTGCCCTGTGTTTTCCCCCAGCCAAACTCTGTGTCCTTCCCCCCAGCCCACTTCAAACAAGGTGAAAGCATGGTCTGCAAGCAGAAATGGTAGGAAAGTAATATTTTCCCTATATCATAGTCAGCATCATCAGCACACGAAAGCACAGACATTTCAAAGTCAACCTTTAAGCACAACCCATTCTGCAACCCAAAACACACAAGCCTAGGAGTGAAACCCTCTCTGTGTTTTTTAGTTTTTATGCCCAAAACCATCGTTAATTTTCACACTGTAACAGAGAAATGAACCACAGTCTTGAAGGTAAAATTCCAGAGTACTCACTGCTACACCTTATTCTTAGTCAAAATCACTGCATAAAGTGCAGGTGTCCAGTATTAAGAGTAATCTGCAGAAATTTTAGGACACATTTAAAGCTTTGACTATTTTTAAACCATAACATTTAAAAAGGGGACAGTGACACTGCAGAGATATTAAATGCTGAGTGCTACTGCAGGTGTAGCCCCAGGCATTGGGAACAACTATCCTTCAAGGTTAAAGTATCTTTCTAGAATGCTGAAAGACTATCCTAGGAAATCTTTAAAAAAATAGTTGTTTACAGAATTAATATCTATGTTAAATGTAAGACAGAGAATGTTTACCTCTAAGTAACAGAGCGTGTCAATATAACTTCTAGTACTGTAATTTTTAAAACCTCTGTTTCAGTTTTATTTCTGTTTGCTCTAGATTAATATCTAACAGTTATATGCTCAGAGAGTTAATTTATGGACACAAGATAGGTCTGAGATTTTTTGTATCGGAGTGCAACATTTGTAAAGCCATACTACCACCAATATTAATTTGCAATAAGCTTCTTAAAACTCCTCATAGAAACAGTGATGTATGCACATCTACATGAATTCTCTCTCCTGATCTCTTCCAAGATGGATTTTTTTCTTTAACCAGAAGTTTCTTCTTGTTTAAACAGAAGTGAGAATATATTCACCCCCATGTGAGACCGACTCACTCCATGATCAGGCAGAGCAGGCCAACATGCCAGCACAGATAGAATTAGCCCACGCCACCATTTTTTAAAAACAATTTATGTAAAAAGGTAATAGTGTCAGGGAGAAAGCCAAAGTAAGTAAACATCTCCTCCCACAGAGCATATAGAAAGAACAAGGGTGTCTGATCAGTTCATGAACCCCTTGGAAAAATGCATTAAAGAAACTCAAACAAACTCTTTCAGTTTGGCAGACCAAAGCCTAGAAGTGCCAAGACACAGCCTGTCAGGTTTTGTTGACAATTAGCTTGAACATCTTTTTTCCTCAGTAATTTCCAAAACATTATTCGCAATTCTGTTTGTGTTTCTATACCTCATGCTGTACAATCTATAACAGCACATTATGAGTTTTGAACAGTAATGTGTAACTGCCTTTTACCTAATTTTCTACTTGTAATCTACATCAGATACGCAGTGAAAATGGCCATTTCCAGATATCAAAACACAGACTAAGAGTAACAAAAACTCTTTTTAGCCCTCATCCAGTGAGCAATCACTGTCCAGGCACAACCCCTGGAGCTCCTTATTTCCCCTGCCTGGTTTTGTACTGGTGTTGTATTGCTGTAGAGGGTTACTCACTTGTTTCCCAACACGCAGTAGCTGATTTCAAGAAGGTCTGGTCAGTAGGAGGTAGGACAGCCTTTTCAAGCACAAAACACACCATTCACTTCCAGAACAACTGCAGCTTGCAAATCAGGTCACTCCTATTTGTAATCTGGGATTTTATTCAAGGGAGGAGCAAAAGCAGGTGAGAGGCTGGCGGTGAAGACAATGTCCTCCACCTGTGGTTTGGGGGGTTTTTTGACCCTTTCTCAGATAGAGAGAGGAAACTGAAGGCAAAAAGGGGAAGTTTACTCTTATGCGTGTGGTACATATAGTGCCAGTTTCACAGTCAGGGCTTGAAGGTTTTGCATACTTCTTTCAGAGAATTTTAATGGTAACTATAAAGACAACTGTGAGAGACAAAGCAGCACAGTAGGAATGCTCTTATAAATTTTGGCTTACTTTTTCTTATTATAAACTACCAGAGGTGAAAGGCTGTTGTATTTCTCCCTGTGGTCAAACCTTGGGCCTCTCTAAGGCATAAGGAATAGAGGGAACTGACACAAACCCCAGCCTATCGTCATAAAGACATCCATAAGCTACAACAGAAATGCTGGTCCTCTTTGTGATTAAGTACTATGCAATCAATGATCAAACTCCTTCTAATTCCCTGGACTTTTTGCCCCTCCCCTATCTCTCCACCAGCTGCCCTGCTGCATCCTACTGTAATGATTTCTCTCATACTGTGCAACACTGACTGCTAAAAACTCCTCCCTGCACCATTCCACGCTTCCAGAAGGTAATTTACTGTGCTGGTCATACACTCACCCACGGGGGTCCACCATAACATGGGAGCATATGTTCTTCATACCCTAGTATTAACAGCATGAAATAGTTCAATGATATTTTTCTGCCAGCAGTGAGATGAATTCAATGCTTTACTGTGCCACAGTACCACAAGAAGTCACCTCCATTCGCTTTCTTTACTCCAAGGGGAAAGGTACAGTGTTCGTCTCATATTGTGCAAACACTTTGTATTTACAGGACATCTGAGAAGGCAAGATTTATTCTTCTGTGTGTAAGTCTTAAAGCACAAATCATAACAATGCTGGAAAATATCCACATAACTTCGAGACACTGAAATATTCTTTTGATATCCTCATCTGAAGCCAAAATATATGAACTGCTGCATGAGAGAACGGAGGCAGAACTGCAGTCAAGTGCAGCTCTCCACCGCCCACGCCGTCGATGTCATCTCACCTGCCTGTATGCCTCTACCAAAAGGGGCTGCCTTTAAGCTCATGGACCTTTCTTAAGATTTATATTGTGAATATCTCTCCAGATGTAAATACCTATAGCTGTGGAAGCAAAATACAGACAGCAGCCTTTGGGATAATTACACTCTACTCGAAATTATGGCTTATGGCTTACACAAACATCTTCTCACAAGACCTGTCAAACAATTACAGATTATTTGCTTATAAATGAATGCTCTGACATTTAGAAACTCTTATACAACAACAGTATTTGAGAATTTTTTTCCATCAGATGCCTAAATTTATTCTTAGCAGTTTTGATTTTTGTTTGTTCTTTGAATTAAGAAAATGCATAGGCAGGATAATTACTTTCTAGGAAGCAATGATGTCCAAAATTGACGTAACAGCACTGGTAAAAGACAGTCAAAAATGTTATTGAATAAAGCCAAGCTGATTTACATGGTGGAAGTAATCAACTGTTAATGCAGCTTAGTTTTAATTTTCTGCTTTCTTTTTCTTAATCTAATCCTTTTCTTCTCAACTGAAAACTGACGCAAGTGCTCAGGGTGCAGAACTGGAACTGTCAGCATCATTCAGATACAAAGCCAAACCTCCAGAGTTTGTGGGTGGTTTTGTGTGTGGGTGTTGTTTTTTTTTTTACTGTATTATGACTCTGACTTGCCTTTTCGTTTAGAAGAAAAGGCAAATGAGATTTATGTTTCCCGTTAGCAATGGGTGCCTGACCTTCAAATAATGTGAAACTTTCTTTATTAAAATTGCCTTCTACAGACCATCTTTTTTGAATGAGCCCCTCTGTGGCAATAAAACTGTAAAACTAAATGTGTGACTCCTGTGTGCCTCATACCTGCCACACGCACAGCAAAACGCTGCCAGGATGGCAGTCTCCCAGACTCCTCTGGCGGTCGCATGCTTCCCGGAGAGACTGCCAGGTGCTCTCTGGTCTCAGAGGACCAGAGGATCTCCTCCGCCCACGTCCTAGAGGAAAGCCCCAGTTCTGGATGCCAGCAGCATGTTAGCACTAGCTTAGCCCTGTTGTGGCTGGGTGAATCTGGGCCACCCTCGTGGCCATCTGTGGATTTTAGAGTTGCTGCCAGTATCAGGCAAATGACAAGTGGGAAGAGTCATGGTATCTATTCTGGACCTGGGCATCTATTTCTGCTTATGTCATGATATGCAAAGTACATCTTAAAAATAAATTAAGGCTCCTAAAAAATGTGTGTACCTCAGATAATTTCAACCGAAGTCTCAGAGAATTTACATTACTCTAAATTACAGTAATTCAGTCCCTTTTGTTTAAATACATTGATTCTACACAAACCAGTGGAAGTATCACCAGGATATAAAATTACATAATTGTGCAAATGATAGTAATATTAGACCTGAAAAAAAAAATTATGAGCATGCTTCATTGTCTGTACAATCAAAATGATAAATTGGTAACACATTTTGGAGATCTATTTGAATAAGGAACCTCATATTGATATAAGTTTATTGTTCATGGTCAGTGAGTAATTTCATACTTGTAGTCACACTAAAACTAAATCCTCTATATTATTGTAATCCTCAAGCGCAGAGGTGTTGCTGTTCTTTATATTCCATGCCAATTAACAGGATTTATTGCAGCTATAAATTAACTGAAACGATAAACTGATTTTATAGTTCATATGACAGATCGTTGCATTACTTACAGAGTGCTCTGTACAACACAGCAACATACAGTGCTGGCAGTAATCAACTACGATACATATTTCCAGGCCATTGTACAATCCTTATTTTCTTGTTTATGTATTTCTTTCTGTTATTTGCTGTATTTTAAGGCCTCTCAGTCACCTCTTAGCTCTGTTAGAAGCTATGATGCTGTTTATATGTTACGGTTTTCTCCTAAAGCACAGAAAATAGATGAAATATTCCCTCAGAGGACTTCAATTGACCTTCAGTTTAATGAATACTGACAAGAACGGATTACTCTGATAAGCAAGCTGTAGTGAGATGGTTTAAATAGACTTCTTTGGCCCAGTACATTGTAACATGACATTGAATGTGTAGTGTACCAACAGTGTCTTAGCTGTTGTTTGTATCTCCTCTGACTTGATGGAAGGATATATGGAGTTTGACACTTTGTTTTGTTTAAAGATTTTTTCAACAGTGTAACTCTACTTATCACAGGAGAAGCTAAACTAAGAAAATCTGTATCAGATTATTGATCATAAACCCCCACTATTTTAAATGCTAGTGGAGCCTGGAGGACTGAGAAATCGTTGAAGATATTACATTCCTGCTTTACATATATTATGATAACAGTGTCATCTCCATTCCAGACTTTGACTAGTGGCAGAAGGCTTTGTTTGAACTGAACACTAAATACTCTTCCTTCTGAACAAGCTGATTTTCTTTTGTTGTGCAGTTTTCTTTTCAAGGAATTATTTGCAATGCTGAGCTGCAGGGTTTCTATCACTGGTAAACCAAATAATCAACTGTTTTTGCATTTCTTGGTAGCTGACACATGCTCTTAGAATTCATTCCTTGCTCTGAAAGCCCAATGCAAAACCACCTGAACTGGCACAAGCTCTTAAGCATTTGTTAATCTTCAGGCACTTTTATGCGTATGTTACTGCTGTTTATATTCAAGATGTTAGAAGTAATTTAGTAGACCACCATAAACCATGGGAGAATCCATCTCTCTAATGGTATCTCTACTCAAAATAGAACTAAAACAAAAAAAAAGTCACTTGATAATACCGGCTTCTTTGAAAAAAATAACCCACAGGACAATTCCCTTGAGCCTGCTCTCTTTACTGCAACTGTTTAAAAACAGCCTCTTATTAGCTTTTCATTTTCACAGTAAAACATCTTCTAAAAGCTTACTGTCAAAAAGAAGTAGCTTCAGCAGGACACGTACTGATTCATACTCCTAAGAATTACTAGTTAGCCAACTGCTGATCCTTTTTTCGAGCCTGTACTCAGCAATAGTAATAGTAAAGTATGTTCAGGCATGATTTGTCTTCACATCTGATTGCTGTACCCTGTTAGAGCCTGATAGGCTTTTTTTAATCCTTACTCACCTGAACAAGAAACAGCATGTATTAAATATGGTATAAATGGTGGTATAAATGCCGCAGGTGGTATGAACACCTCTGTTGATGAGGTGCTGAACTTCAGATTTTGAGCTGAAAGATTTGATTAAGAGTTATTTGCTTATTTAAAATTGTATTAAGTGGAAAAAAAAGCAATTTTATAGGGACATTATTTGTCAAGTTGTATTATTCTTTCATTTAATAATATAAATGTTTAGTAAAATAATTGTGTCAGAACTTAAAGTCTGACTACAGTAGATGATAACCTCAAGTCTGCCTTGGTAATGAATCAGAATGACTTTTATGCATATAAATAAGACTTTGATGGCTGCATGTGTTGCAAACACTGATTAAAACCATAATCAAAGCTCGCTGGAAAAGATGAGGTGGACTAATTTTGATCTTGAGATACTCTGAACACACATCATAACGATAAAACAAGAAAAAAAGCATGAGGAATAGAAGAGCACAGGCCAAGTCAGCCACCTTCTCATTCCTTCTTTTGCTAAAGCACAAGGAAAGAGGGTCTCCTAGCTTTTAAGTACCGTTTTCAATTTTTTTACAAATGTATTCTGTAAAGAGTAATGAAAGAACAGAAGGAAAATACAGGTGGCTGTTACTTAGGCGAGCACTGCTAGGCTTCAGAGCCACCCTCAAGTGACGTTCAACCTGTCTGCCCTCCTGCAGGGCTCCATCACCACCGCAATGGACACCAAGGACAAGGTGAGGAGCTGATCTCTGCAGGTCCAGGCCCTCTCAGGAAGCCAAGAGAGGCCATTTCAGTGTCCCCTTTGCTGACAGAAGGCACTTTGGCAATCTGACGCCTAACCCATCCCAAGCGTCTGCCTGTGCCGGTGCAGCTCAGTGCTCTGCACTGCCTGCAGACACCACCAGGCATCATTGCCTGTCGCCTTGGTAAGCGACTTATTTATCTTACTTTCCACTTTTTTGTCTCTATTCCCCTAAGATCAGGTGACTATTTTTTCACATGTGAAAAGCTGAAGTCCTGGAGTGCAATGTACAGCAAATAAAGGAAAAAATACTGGTGCGAAGAGTTGCAAGTTGGTCCAGTCAGAACACCCGCCAAATGTATGCTAAGATCTGTCTGCTACGTATTGGACCTAAAAGTCTGTGCATTTGAACTGCAACTCCACAAGATTTGAAGGTTGATCAGAGGTCAGCACTTGCTTGTAGTACTTCTTAGAAATCCAGTGACCTTCAAGTGAGTGAAGGAAACAACCACACACTCAGCAATTAACTCGATGAGCTTTATATATGTGCTAAGAAAAAAAAGAGAAAGAATACCTGCAACCTTCATCGTGAGTTTGGTGAAACAAAAGCCTGGGTGGAGGAGCCATTATTCACTATTGCTTATGGAGCACAGCAGCAAAGTCTCCTGTTTCAGTAAGCATTTGAAGAGAGGAGCATCTCATCTGGGCCCAGCAGTGACTTTCAGGGAGAGAGGAACTGAGGCTGCTGTCTCTTGCTTAGATTAAATTTCTGTTGTTACAATGAGGAAATTTGGTGCTAATTATTTGAAAGCAATCTCTGCTGTAATTGAGTCTTTGTGCAAGCAAGAAGATAACAAAGTGCATAGCTCAGGGAAAAAACAGGCAGCCCTCCTCACATCTGTCTGCCAGCCTGCGCAGGGCAAGGAGCAGCTGCATGCCAGGGCAGCCCCTTCACCACTGCCATGCAGAGCCCTATGCCTGGCCAAACACTCCTGTCCTGTGGCAGAGCAGCTCCCACCAAAACTCACCTTACTGCGTTACCCTGCGCAGAGAAAGGCAATAACGCTGCCTGATGCTGTGCCAGTAATGACTCTCCTCTGTCAGAGATCGGTTCTCGTGCTTCCCTTAGATAGTCATCGGTAAAATATTTACTGCAGATGACTAACATCAAGAATAATGGGAAGCAGGAAGAAGCTTTGCATCCTTGGGAACACATTTAATGACTTGCAAAATATTCCATCATATTATCTCATTTTACGAGGCCATGAATCCCAGTAAACACAGTGACACTTGAGTGATACCTTTGCTCTCTAAGCTTCTCAGCATGCAACAGTAATATTTTCTCTTTCCCAGAGATGAAGATATTGCACTGTTTGCCTTTGCACAAAACAAGACGAAGCCTGACGTGATTTTCCACAGTGCAGGATGCAGACATCTTATCTCATTCTCACCTCTTTCAGGGACATGTCCACTTTGATAAGAAGAATAATGCAGTCTGAAATGTGTGGGTACTATAAGTTGTATAGTGGAAATATGTATTTGCTGATCACAGCTCTTATCTTGGAAAAAAAGGATGACTAAGTCTCCAAAGCACAATGCAGGGTTTAAGCCAAGACAGTTTTTAATCCTTTGTAAAGCTTCACTTAATGAATCGTTCACAATATTTTCACTACAACATTAAACACATTAAACCATTTTTTGGTTAATAGCGCTTAATTGTAAAAGCACACTAAAATTTGGCCCAGTTTCTGTAGCTGCATTATGCATTTGATCCTAGACCTTAGAGTACATACCAAAGCTTTATACAGCTAAGGGAAACATCACAGAATATTCCTACGGCTTTTTTAATCATTAATATTTTGTCAATCCCACATTTTCATAGTTTAGGTCATATGTTCATAGCTCTAGGTCATATGTTGTGTTATGAATCTAAACTGTATCTAAGCTATTTTATTGGTGTTCCAGACTATTGAATACCGTGGTTTAGCCAAGCCTTGTAACTTGACAAATAGTTAGGTTACAAGGTCGGCAGTGGAAATCACTATGGTTGACTGATCTCAAAAAAGAGCTCTATTCAGTTGTGTATGTTTAGAGCATTGCAGCTCAAAATATTGCTTACTTAAGAACTCCCATTTTATGCCTTCATGAGTAACTGCATACAAGATAAATATGCTGATCCTATAAAACGTAGGCTATCACCTATGGCTGGATCCTGGCCAGTTAAACTGTCACATATTGATGCTGAAGTTAATGCTATGCTGGCTGAAAGAAACTGCTGCAGAGACCTGTTTCTACTACCCATCTCTACTAAGAGATGATTTTCTAACCATTCACTACTGAAAACCAAGGGACAATGAAGTAATTTCTACAATAGACTGGATGCATATGAAGTAAGAAAAATGTCCTAAAGAAAGAATCTAATTACTTAGAAAGATGCTCCTCTTAGGGTGAATGGAGCACTGTCCAATTTCCACACTGACATCAAAATCAGAGCCAACTTTAACATTAATGTGCTAAGCATGCTTTACAAAGCTACTGTAGGAAAAAATACTGAGCATGCAGAACCATTAGTTGTATCTTGGCAGGGTGTAGTATTCTTTCTTTTTTATAAGTAGTAGAAACTATCCCATTTACAGACTAATTCCTTTTGCTGAGGTTCAGGGTTTTTTTAAAAAAGTTTTAAAGAAGACAATCTAATAAACCCATAGTTATAGCATCAGTATGAAGTCATTGTGCTTTTTCCTAGGTCAAAAATGTCTGTCTGATATCTTTAGAGTATGAGTGTCCAGAGATGTACGGAGATACATGATGGCTTAATTATTTGTCCTGAAGTACATAAAAGATTTTCCTAACACATTTTAAACTCTCTTAATAAAGAAATCCCAAGATTAACTAATGCAAGAATACATTGTTTAGATAGAGAAGAACAATTACACATTCAATGACTGGTAGAACTAAAACTCCCTGAGGTTATACAAATGTCTCCAAAATACAATGTAGCAAAATTCACGAGGACATGTCAGTTTATCAACTCTTCTTTAAAATTCTTTGCCCAACACAGCTGTGACCTTGCTACTTATAAATAATGTGAATATTCCTAACCCACAGCAATAAATCTTTGTACAACATGTGCAATGAGCTATCATCAAATAGTTAATATTATAAAGTTTTTATTTGAAACCCAGACATAAGGACACTAAGGTGATAGCAAAAAAAGTCAAATGCCTTTTTTATGGGCCAGACTCCAGCGAGGCAGAAGTTCCAAAAGCCTAATACATCAATAGTATCTGAGAGACATCTGCCAGCTTCAGCAAAACCCAAGATTTGCAAATCTCAGAGAAGTCTGATGAAGACCTTCAATTCACTTACAAGGAGGCAGACTAGTGTAAACGCGCATGTACTGTCTCTCAAAGCTACCCATCTGCCACCTGTTCCTTTCCAGCTCTCTTCCCACCCAGCTCCCATATGCTCTATCCTCCTCCTTATTTCCAGGCTGTTTTCCTTGCTAGTTTATTCTCTACAGATTTTGTTTAAATTGCCATCTAGCCCCTTTTAGTTTTCTATGCATATGCTCTCCTCCTTTCCCTGAATTTCTTCTTATTTTTCCACCTTTATTTTCAGGCTCAAGACTCAGCGAAACTAGGTGTCTTTTGAGGTGCTTCTTGAGGCCTTCTGGATTTCAGCCCTCTTCTTCCAACTGTTCTTCTCTTTGCAATTTCTGTTCTGTCTGTTCTCTTTGCTTTTCTTCTCTCTGTCATCCTTTGGGCTTGGTTATCTTCAAACATTTCCTCATGGGACAGAGGTTTGGCACATTATCATTTAGTTCATTGTCCAGGAGACACATTTAGCTCCTATGCAGGAAGGGCCAGACAGAGGAAACTCTTCTGTTTCAGAAAGGCTGTCCAAGACTGCCCTGCAGACTTGGGCACTTGTGAGGGGACCACAAACTCGTAAGAATGGCAGCAGAGGAACTGGGCAGCTTGGCAGATGGGCATACAATTTCTAATATAACCTTAACTGAAAGGCCCCAAATTATCCTTTCTTAAGTTCCTTTTTTATCAACTAGTCTCATTTCAGCTGAGCAGCCAGCACCTTTTTCAAGAAACAACGACCAAACAGCCATGGGAAGAGGACTGTGCTCACCCTAACATTCCTCCTTTCCCGTTACCTGGTGGAGGGACCTGCCAGGTTGGCGGGAACCACATGCACATAGTCACATATCCTTTCGCCATCTCAACAAGATTGAGATTTTATAAGCTCGCTCTGCGTGGTAACTCTGTCTTGCAGCTCAGAAAGATTGAATCCAATTATTCACTGTTGGATTTCCAACAGCCATGAGAAAGGTATAAGTTAAACTACATCAGCATTAGATATGTTTTCCCCCAAAAGCAGGAAAACTTAAACAACCTCTACAGTTCCTTCATAGAGGTTAGGGTTTTCAGCAATTTCACAGTGACATCTGGTATAGAGAGACTGCAATAATGCAAACAGAAGAAAAATAACACTTTAGCTAGACAGATGTTACAATTACTGTGAATTATTAGGCTACATTGTAGTTCTTTTGGTATTCAATGAAATGTTCATTGTGAGGCTTGCTCTTCCCTCTCAGTAGTAAATTGGCACCAGATAAGCAACTTGTTCGATTTCTATGATAAGAGGACTTTTAAAGACATCCATCACAGACAATTGCCCCTTGTAGGAGGCCACCAATTTCTTCAAAATTGTTTTCTTGCAACCTCCAGTGTCTCCTCTTGTTTAACCAAGCTTGGTCTGTTCCATTAGGCGAACTTTTAGGCTGTCCTGTGCTTTTCTGCAGGATAACCATGAAGGGGAGCTGCCCTTCCAGGAAGGCTTTGTGAGAAGCACTCGGCATCAATCAGTGCTCTTGAGATCCAGATCTTTCTCCTTAGGAGACCTTACAGGCAGACCCATTACACAAATGTCTGCTTATATGTGAAAGATTTTTAAAGTGCCTCTGTGGGTTATATTTTAGATAAGTATTCTCCCTTCCACCAATAACAAACTACTAGAATTTGATTATAATTGCTTATGGGACTGAGAATCAGGTCCTCACAAGCACAGGTCCCCATAGTTCCAAGTAGCCAGAACCATGTTTTTGATTAACTGTAAGTATCTAATTAAAATCAGCCAATCTTAATAACTCTTCACCACGGGTGAAATTCAGTGTACAGAAGAGAAATCTCACACAGAAGAGTTTCAGGAAATATGAGGAAACATGCAATTTCCAGACTAAATTGTCCAGGCAATGTGACTAGATATATCTTTAACCCCTCCCTGTGACCCTTTACAAGCCTTTCTGCTGTGTGCTCTGCCTATTCTGTTACTCAGTTACTGTTCCTGATGTCAGACTCCAAGGAATTATGTTCTGAAACTCTATTTTCATACACTATCAGAATATTAAAGGCTGCTGTTGATGCTAAAATAAATAATTTGCTGTTTTGTTCGAGTGATTCTTGTGACTCAGAAAACTCCAAAACAGAAATCAGGCTGATTACTTAGTACTCATCACTGAATTCAAAGCAACCATGCTAAACAAGTTTCACAAAGTATTTTATTAGGTCATAATATGAAATTTAATTCCCCCCTCCACTTTTTTTAATATTAAATTTTTACATGACTGGAGGAACTTTTTCAATTTATTCCTGCCCAGCAGTAGCTAGTATGGACATTTATTAAAGAAGTTTTGAAATATATCAGAGGAATCTTAGATCAAGAATTGTGTCATCAAAGCCAGAAATTTCTGTTCAGTGCACCACATACATTTAAAGCAGCATACACTCCCTCCAGCATTTTTCCTCCTCTTAGTGGAATAAAGCTCTTATCACTATAGATTAAAGAATAAACCTCTGACAATTTTACAAAATTTCCACTGTTCCAATTTACTATCCTGGAGGTTTACAAATCCAGAAGATAACAAAAATTAAAAAAAAAAAATCTATATATTTTCACTAGTTAATGCAATTTTAACAATCTAAACAGGATTTAGGAAAGAGTTGCGTTTTCATTCTAGGCAAATAATACTAATAATTTTAAAACTTCACCCATTTCATCCTTCTATTCTCATAACTTATGTGGAACAGAATGAAAAATTATTAGGATTTTAGAAGTGAGCTATAGAATCCAATTGAAAATTCAAAACCTAATGGAGATGTTCATGGATAATTAAATATTAAAAGTAACATAATTTCATACTCTGCAGGAATAGGTTTGTTTCAGCTTCAGGTTCTCATTGGAACTATTTACATTTTGTTCTTCACCCAACAAATGCATGCACTGGATAGTCATCTGTTCTGGTTTCAGTCACCAACTTTCCCTTGCAGCAAAACAAGTCATACATTGTTATACACCTGTCATACATTGTGCAGCACCAAATCGAATGATTTACAAGTATCTGAGAGTGATCTGATGGTTCTAATTTGTCAATCAAATGTGCAAGCTGTGACAAAAATCAGACATCTTCTGGAAAATGGAAATGCACCTGTCACCAGTCTTAGTTACTTCACATACCTGTCAATGCATCCAAAAAAACCCTGTAAGGCAAGTTGAAAGACTGCTTCCTGACAGCCTATACGTTTGCCCAAAGACCTTCTACACGACCTCTGCAGGTCCCCACTCCAGGGGCTGCGGCATGGTGTGAAACCCCACAGGACTGGGGCTCTTGATCCCCAACCTCAGTCTGGGAAGTTTAACACTCGTATTCCTTTACAAAGCAAAACTAATGTTTCTTCCTGCCTGCAGTGGTCAGTAAATCCATATGCTGCTTTTCTCTTACGCACCTAGAAAATTCTTTTTCTTCTCCATCCTGTTTTCAGAAAGAGCAAGGAAAATCATAAAACTGATCCTTTGCCTTTGTCCTGTTTTTCCAGCACTTTTCCTGTCCTCCTTGTGGTACCTTTCCGTTATGGTAGCAATTTGACATGTTGCTTAAGCCAGACTCTTTTGATTACTGAAGTATTTCTTTCTTTTAATGAGAAAAATTGGGCATTTGTTTACCGTAAGTACTGCCTTATTCATTTCAGACATCGGTAAATGTTTGCCAGTGTGCGCTAACAGCTACTAACAGTAATAACAAGTATTCTTGACGGATCACAATGTCTTGCTATTAGGGAAAATGTTCTTTTTCTTAAATGCTGTTATTTAAAAAGTAATTTTGTCTCAGCATGTTATCTATACAGCTGTAAAAGACTAAGGAAGGATCACACTCTATTCAATTTCCATTCCATCTACAATTCCAAAAATCAAGAGAAGAAAAAGAAAAGAAGATCTACATGGAAAGCAGTGTCTCTGAAGATCTGCCCTGGAGCAATCATAGCTTAACCTAGAAAATAAGCTTCTCTGAAGCAGCACCTGGAACAGGAAAAGGATGACTAGACTGAATGTGCTTCTCCACTCCTTGAAGAGCATGGCTCCTAGATGAGCCTGACAGAGCATTTTGCACAGCCATGGAGTACGATCTAGCCCTATCCTTACAGCTAGCTCTGCACTGAGCATAGACATCTGTCTGTGCTTGTGCAAACTTACTGCATTGGTGGCTTCACGTATTCAAAATGTCTGTGCCTGAAACTTGCATCTCTACATCTTCGGAAGAGTTTGTTTTCTAGAGTTGTTTCAATGACAGGGGATACTCTGTCTAAAAGTTAGAAATGATTTCCTAAGTGAATTTGATTTTCTACTTGCAAAGAAATGTGGATTTAAAACGTCTGCACTTGATGCCCAGTGAACCAGCAGGAAACCATGAGGCTTACACTCATTAGTTCACATTAGAAAAATTGCTTTCTGAGATGCAGTCCTCATGACCATTCACATTTTTCATAGGATTTTATCTCATGCAGGACTGCTGGGAGGTCATTTTACAATGTAGTTAGTGATATCTAGGTGTACTGCTGAGGCAAAATTTTGCATTTGATACTAAAAATTGCAATGCTATAGTTTTGGGTGGAAAAAGAGAACAGATACTAAAGCTGCTGTAGAGTCTCTGGGGACACAACTATGGCTTCTTTCTGGTATTCCAAGTAGCTGGACTCAGCATAATCACAGTCTCACTTTAACCCCCAAACTAAGTGGATTTCTCTTCGGCACTTCCCAGCTCATGGACTCACTAATATGTCGCAACACACATGAACCAGTACTCAATCAGATTTTTTTTCAGACCAGCATGTTATAGATACATAAATATGTATAAAGAATTTGCACCCCTGGAGAATCAACCTGTCTTTAAGTCAGGTTGACTAAGGCTCTGCCAGAAAATTTTTTTAGGTTCTTAATCTTTTTAAGTTGTGAACTTTAACTTTTGTGCTTGAAACTTGCGTGATAATCATGAATCTTATGATAGTTAGTGCAAATGCAATCTTCAAAGGTTCAATACACCCCAAATTCTCAAATTTTATTTCAGAGAAATACATATTCTAGTGCTCACAGCTTCAGGAAAACTTGATCATAAAGGCTGATAAAACGGCCTTTTAAGAAAAACTGTATCATTTTTTATTTTCAATTCTATGATTTGGTAGATAGCAGGTCGGAGTCCTTATTTCCAAAGATCAGGGACTCATCCCTTGCAATCTGTTATGAAGACGATTCAAATTTCTAGATAAGTAAAGACTTCCTACTGTATCTGGAATTTGGGATTCCAAAACTAATAACATTAATTCCGTCTTTCTAACATTTCTTTAAAAAAGTGGTAATATGCCAACTTCCTAACCATTGGCTTAGGTAGTGATTTAAGTTTTCTGTTGAATATCTAGCTCAGGAAAAGACAGAGTCACAAGGACACATTGATCCAAACGTTAACCAGAACACAGGCTCCTGCTTGAAAGGTAAATACCAGAACCTTCCTTCACACCTGCTGTGGGCACATGCACACGCTTCTGACAATATCTATGTAAATCTGTCATCAGATCTTGCTCCTTCTACTACAACAAAATCTTGCCTTTGGTTCTTATATGTTCAACAGGATGCCACCACCTCCACAGTCCTTCCCACTTCTTGGACCAGACTCTCCACACTTGGACAATCATTCTCCACTTGCTTCTTCCCCAACTCAAGGAACCTCACACTTGGCCCCTTCTGCTGTCTGGACCTTTTCCACCCTGGGCCAAGAGCCTCTACACCTGTTCCTTTTCAGCAGCATATCCACAGTGTCCTTCCACTTATTGCTTTTTCCCATTGCTGAGCCTCTTCCCTTCAGCCCAGCTTCTTATAACATCTCTTGCTGCTTGACACTTTCGCCCTGCAAAAATTTACTACGGCATGTATATATTCTTTAGGACATGTAGGCTTAATTTCAGCTTAAAATAGCTTACTGTGGTACTGCTAGCAGTCTACTTGCAGCAATATAGAGTGGTCTCCATAGGATAATTGCCTAAACTAACTAACTTTCAAAGCATCTAATTAATACTATGTGGTGTTCGATGTGGCTGGACTACAATATATACTGTAGCTAGCTAATTGTAAACAATGCTGCCAAATCCACATGAGCTGTGTTAAGTAAGGATGGCATAACAGTAACCACAGTGTAAGCAGAACATCAGGATCAGGACTTATAGCATTATCTACCTGATACCCAGGTAACTGTAAAATGCTACAATCATCACATCCTACATTTGTCCCGAAGGCTAATGAGCCAGGGTGCATTTGAGGTCAGACTGCAAGCATGAGCCAAATCCAGCCATTGCTTGATCATTGCCATACGGGAACCAAAACCTGGAGTCTTCCACTGGTGGAAGTTGCAGATGCACTGTCAGTTTCTCCAGATTCCCCCTCTCTCCACATGTTATTCTGGACAGCACTGCATGGATGCTGCAGTGTTTTTCCTGTTTTTAACAGTGTGAGGCAGTTGGCTGGGAATTCTCCATGCTCCAATGTGCGTTTGACCAAAAATTTAACTATCATCTCCTATAATTTAATTGTAAAATGAACACTTCCTTCTCCTGCAAATGAAGTTTCCATGGAAACTGCTCATGGTACTGTTGCTGCAAAATGAAGGGGGTTTATTAATGGGTCTTGCTATTTTTTCTGAATTTAAAAAACAGCTGTAGCTCAGAGTCTTGAGGCTTCAGTATTTTTCATTTTTTGCAGAAAAATATATTCAGAGAACAAAGTATATGAAACAAGCCATAGTACTCTCATAGAGTATAGCAGCCTAAATTCTTGGCTCCATAGAACTTAAGCTGAGAAGGAGTAGTTGAGGTAGAGGTGGAATTGCATTTTCTATTTAAAAATGTTCATGCAGAATGATGAAGATACCTATTATGGGAAGATACATTTGTGATTTCAGAAGCTGATTGTAGGCTGCACTGATCACGGACATTTCCAGTACAATTGGAGACTCCTGAAAGCCAAGTAATTTATTTCATCAGTGTCATCAATATATCCTCACTGTAGGAAATGCTACTCTGTACTCTCCTCAGAAGCACTATTAGCATGAGGGAAGCATCCAAGATAAATTCCTAGCCTTCTGGTTTAACTGGTAAGCAACTTGTATGCTTAGTAACACCTTCCTACAAATACCCATGTGAATCCTCGAACTGTAGGGAAGACCCTACATAAGCATGCCAAATTAAATCACATTGAGTCCACAGACATCAGAAGTAAGTGGACTCAGAATCTTTCATACCACAAATTTCTTAGTCCTAGGCAACAGTGAGATATTGAATGGAAGATCCCATTGTAGGAAAGTGTTCAGACAGGCTGAGCTCCAACTGTGCTTAGGAATCGCAAAAGGGAATTTCCATTGTAAGAGGCACTGCTGGGGGCCTCACCACTGCCAGGAATGGGTGGAGAATAGGCAGCAGGTAGCCCCCTTTTCAGCTTCACCTGAAGCAAGGCTTGTGGCATTTAGCCTCCAACCAGGAAAAGTCTAAAACAAAGTTTATCTCTCTTCTGTCTGGTAACATGGAAAGATAGGGTCGTTGTGGTGATGCTCAGGGTCATTCACAACCAAGAAATCTGGCAAGTCTCCTGTTCACTGACTGCTACTAGATAAAGGAGACTTTTGTACTCGCCTGAAAAAGATGCCTTTACGAGATCCACACAGGGTGACCTCAGATGTGGGTACTGCTGCCCATCTGAAGGCTGCCTGTAGTGGCAGGTGGCAAGGCTACATATGCTTATGACTGAACTGTGTCTCCAAGGTTTCATCTGCAACTGCTGGAATTAAAGACATGTTTTCTAAAAGGAAGACCATGAAAGGGCAGGAGCTATACAATGCCCATGATCCCCTTGAAATCTGTGTAGACTTCTAGTTCTTCAGTCCTAGATAACGAGCAAAGAAAACCATGTGTAAAACCTGCTTTGATGATATAATTTCACATCCAAGATATAAACAGCAAGGCCTTGTCCAGAGTTAACCTAATATTTAAAACAGAACTACATCTACATCGCTGAATGCATACATGACAGTTTTACTTACTTTTCTGCTACTGAATGCAAAACAGTCTTCAACCTCCACTTCCTTTCCATTTTTGCTATTAATTAGCAAGTCTAGAGAAAAGAAAGCATATTAAAAGGAGTCAAAAGGAGGCAACTTTCTGATGATATAAGAAGATGCCATGGCATTTTTTAAAGAAATCCCAACACAACTTAACTAATTTGTTACTTTTGATCTAGGATTATATAGCTTTCTTTCCTCTTGTTAATTGACTAGTTCAGAATTTGCTGAACATTATATCATCTTCGATGCAGCTGCCCTCATTCCCTTTCATCTGTTTGCAGAAATCCATTTAACAATACTAGCAAGAGCTAACGACAGCTGAAGTCTTGATATTTGTGAGTGAGAGTGCTAAAGTCTTCTTTGACACTGGCTATCAGTCATAGCAGCTTCTGCTGAAATAGAAGGCTTCTGCAGTTGGTCTTTATGTTTTTTGGAAGATGTTGGGGACAAGGTGTCTCATGTTCTTTCTTGACCCTGACATCTGTATTCCGCCAGGTACCAAATGGGTCACAATGAAACAACTCCCATAGTGTGCTGTTAGGATGGGTCTAAGGTTACTTATACAAGAATATGATTACAAATGACTAGCGTCATCTGAATTAGATGACAAGGGAAAAGCACCTTTAGAAAGTGCTGCCCCTGTTCTTATCTTCCAGTATGTTATTGTCATGTTTTCCAAGGCCTTTCCTCTTAGATTCTCTCCTGGATGATGACAACAGTATGAGGTGTTTGGCATGCAAGCAAGTTTTGAGTTAATTTGTTGTCTGAGGATCTTGAGGAATAAAGGTCTATAGCACCTGTATCATTTGCTATATATGAGAAAGAGTCACTTGACTACTGGCAAACCATGTCAAAAAGTATTGCTAAATTTCAGGAAAGAATTCTTTTTCTTCTTACATTGATTTTATTTTATGGACCAGTTTTTTCAGCTTACCCTGCTGATTTGGAAATGAGGACCGTTAGCAGCATTTTGCCAATATCACACACTTTAGTAATACACTTGCTAGATGAGGAGTTCAAATACCTTTCATTTGGCCTCCTAAATTTTACAGCTTTTACACCTTAAGAAAAACCCACACCTGTATGAAAAAACTATTTCTGTAACACTCTTCAATCCAGATAGGAGGAGAACTAGGGTTTATAGCCCAGCAAAGAGAAATTTAAAGCTGGCCTTCATTACTGCTGACTTTAGATTTTCACCTGTACTTCAATAAAGCTCTACTATTCTTGCCACACAATTCCTCCCCTGGTAAGATGTAAAGACAGAACTTGCTTTTACCTTCACTAGGCATTGTGAGTCACTTGTTAAACTAAAAATTGTCGGAGAGCATGTCCCATGTCCTCCTTGTCCTTTGCATTGGCCATTCCCATGCTTGCCTCTCCATGATGGTGGCGATGATAATGTTGAATGCTTGAATAGGTCTGGTACTGACAATTAGCTGTTATCTCCACCAGACATGCTTTGGTAGGCCACCTGCCAGCTATGGCACCAAAATGGTTCTTTTCTGTGTCTATTTACAGCAAAACCAAACACAAGTCCACTACTATTACTGCATAGGAAATAATATTCAAAGCCAGGTACAGGCATTTGATGGATGTGCAATAAATGTAGGTTCTCCAATTCATGTGTTGCTTCTGTCATCTTAAAGTACAACAACATTAAATTAGAAACCAACTAAAAGCTTCTAAAAGCTGCTTTACAACAAAGGCAAAAAAGGTTTGTAATTGTTTTACTTTAGCTGGACAACAAAACTCAATTCTTATTTTCAGATTTTTGGTATGCTATCATGGATCAATACATCTTCGTTTGGTTCTTTTCAGTCTTACAGGACAGTAAAAACCGCCCTCATCACACCTTCCCACACCAATCCCACTACAGACAACAAATATATTGTTAATGTAAGCAACCAGTTAATGCAAACAACCAGTTAATGCTTTCAGAGCTCACTAGAGCCTGGATCCTCTCTGTCTTGTTAACAGGCTGTGATGGCAATCTGTCTCCCAGACCTTGTCAATGCAAAATGGTTAATACTGCATGTGGAAGCCCTGCGAGAGGCCAGGTAACGACTCTTCTCCTGAGCCAGCAGAAGCTGCCCCTGTGCTACTCTTTTAGGGCCAGGACACAAAAATATGTAGTTTTCTGAAGCTCCGACTCTGGCAATCCTTACTCCTCCTGATGAATGGATGTTTCATTCTGTCTGTTCTTACCCTTCTCTTCAGTACTTTTCCTGTTGCTTGCCTTGCTCTTTCCACCTTAACATCCTCATTTTTTCTTTATTAGACTTGGATAAATCATTAGACAGATGTTATCCAAATGTGAAAATAAAAATATGTTTAGGGATAATGCAGTGTCCCTTAAACTCTTTGTTCACTCTTAGGAACTTCCTTTCTCTTTTTTAACGTTGTAATCACAATTAGCAATTCTGTAAATATTACAGGATCTGACTTCTCAAAAGAAGCAAGGATGAATAAGAGCAGTTTTAACAGCTTTGACAGACATTTTATGCCAAAAAGACTGTAACACATGTACAAGTACCGTTTTCACATATAGAACGGAAGTTGAAAATGAGGATAGAGGCTCTGCACATACAAGCAGAGCATCACGGCTTTGGAGTCCATTAGGAGGAATGCTTCTGACAGCAGCAATTACTATTAGCTGTCTCACCCGTAAGTATCTTGTGATATACAGCCCATGTTGTTCTCTCAAAATTATGGCATTGGTCGTCTTTAAAAAGTAAATAATCTGTAACATTTCAGTGAAATTCTTTTTACTTAAAACCGTGCTACAAAGAAGCATTTCTAAAGCAGCCAAATAAAGTAGCCACCCCATTTTGTCTAATGCACAGATGCTGTGACTCAGCTGCTGGCAACAACCACTTTCTGAAGGCTAAGTCGATTTATAGCTTTATAAAGAGAAACTGATAGTGACCAGTGCATATACATTCTGCTTCTGATATTTTATTGATCAGTGTAGGTGTCCAAAGGGTGATTTCCGACTGCCAGTTCCACTGAGTAATAGCTTGAGAGTGCTTTAAATATTAAATATAGCTGGAAAATTTGTTTTCTGAAAGCAGGGGGAATCCCATTGTTTTAGCCCTTGAAGGGTTATTGTGTTATGAATAATTGAAGAAGCTGAATTGAAAGCACCCTCTCAGATCTGAGCAAAGCTGGCTAAAAATGAATGGAAAAAATCACCCAAAGTTTGACAGTTTTTTTCATTTACATGTAAAAATTGATATTATTCTTGTAACCAAATTACAGTGTGCAAAGTACAAATGATGAAAGTTGATTTGGAGACATTCCACATACTGATGCCATCCAGATTTCTGACAGTCTGTTTAGTTTTCTTGGCTTAAATCCTAGGAACAGAAATCATTCTGATGACAAAGGGCAGGGGCATGGGCACAGGGAGACAGTTGAAGCAAGGTTTTGTAAGGACACAAAAAGCACCTCAGAGCAAGTCAGCTCTTCTAATGCAAACAATGAAATCAACTGGATTAGAAATACAGACTTCCAAACATTTCCTGATTAATTTATAGCTGTTGCCTACATGCTCAGGTGTGCTTTCCCCAGACTCCAATAAAGCCAGTGCTCAGAATTGTTCCACTGTAAACAAGGATGTGTTTACAATACCTTAAAGACATGGATCCCTTGTTTATCTGAAGATAAACATGTTTATCTGAAGAAACATATTTTTTGTTCAAGGAAACATCAAACCATTGAAATACAAAAGTGCAAATGTATGATTACGTCTCTGTTACACCACGTGTGAAATGGCTATGAAGCAGAGACCACTGGTGGTTTGAGTTTGGCAAGAGTTTATTTCCCAACACTGAAGTGGCAGAAAGTCCTCTCCTTCTTATGTCAGAGACCGAGGGGTTTTAAGCTTTGAATCAATGCAAAGAAAGAAAACACTTTTTGTTTTTCTGTCATGAAGCAATGCAGATCAGACCTAGTTTAACTGTAAACAGATTTTATTCACTAGAATTTTGTTTCCTTTCTTCCAGCCAAGCTTCATTACTTTCTAGAGCAAGAAAACAACATTGGCATACCAGTATTTTCTTTAAAATATAGTCACATTAAGAACACATTAAAGAAGCCAACCATCCATAGGCGCTCTTTAAAGAACAAAGTCAGGTATTTCAAAATATTGTGTATGTCCTGTTAATGCTGAATTTTAAGAACAAGATGAGCTGTGAACTAGACAGTACCATATACTATACTAGTTCTTCCTTCAACTCCAGTCGGCTTCGCGATCACAGGCTCTTGTCCTACTGAGGGACTTCAACTACCCCGACGTCTGCTGGAAAAGCAACACGGCAAGCTGTAGGCAATCCAGCAGGTTCCTAGAATGCATTGAGGACAACTTCTTAAGCCAGGTAATAAGCACCCCTAACCGAGGGGATGCGATACTAGACCTAGT
>Ga0065711_1005012_pt1 | contig 29203 bp, 17 predicted proteins | sample Hoacrofraction12_FD_59098 | JGI IMG/M metagenome (GOLD analysis project Ga0065711, IMG submission 59098) | Hoatzin crop microbial communities from Cojedes, Venezuela - Epithelial fraction 12 v2 (version 2) | ecosystem: Host-associated > Birds > Digestive system > Esophagus > Crop | place... | reverse complement strand
AGACCCACACTCGCTCCAGCTGCCACACCACAGACACACACCTCCCCATCCACACAGCGAGCAAAGGGCCCCTTACAGGAGAACAGTTGAAGGTGGAGTTTAGTAAGGAGACAGGATAGACCGTGCTGGTCAGGAGCAGGGCATTGCCAGACAAGCGTCCTGGCCAGTCCTGCGCAATCCCCAGAAGCTCTTGCCCTGCATTCCCTTATGTGTCCCACACCTCAATCCAGCAACCCCCCTTAGTCCAACAGGCAACCTGTAGAGGTGCTCCCCACAGCTCATGGTGATGGGTTTCACGCCTGGACGCTGGGGCTGAGGCTCTGCAGGGACCGCCCTGGGAGGGGACCGGACATGGTCTCCATTCCTCCGAGTCCTTAATTTGGGTTTCTGCATGCCCCTGTGCTCCTCTGGGCTTTTGGGGATGGACCTTTCATGGCTCTTCCGTGATGGGCCTGGTAGTAGCCCGGCAAAGTATTGTTTGGGGTCCCCCTCCAACGCCTCTCTGGGCATCTCTGTGGGTGTGCAGATGGGCTTTAACACACAACCGAGCGGATACCCCTGCAGGCAGCCAGCCTCAAACTGCAATTACTTTTCACCAGCTTTCCAAGTTCTAACACACAGATTTGATCTGTCACAGGTCATCTGTTTCTTAAAACAACCTGTGATGATCAATCCCCTTTCAGCATCTGTTAGAAATCATTTGATATTGCTTGCCATAAACCAAACACGGCTATTAATGATCAGGTAAATCATATAATGCACCAAACGTTTAGCACAGGCTGTAGTCCATAACTTGTGCATATCCCTAACGCTATTGCTTCAGCAGTCTCATCAAGGTCAATGCAGCTACTCAAGTGGTTCAGACAAAGCCTTTGTGTCTCAGCAAAACTGGGGCGTTGCAGATCACAGCCCCTGATTTGCAGATAGACATGCCCGGGGCCTCATCCAGCACCCAGCCCAGGGGAGTCTTTTCACTCATGCAGGAAGGCTTCGGATCAGCCTCTAGAGATTCTGTTTCATTTGGGGGTTTGTTTATTACCTCTCTGTTGGTCTTCTGTTCCATTAAGTTGTTTTTGTGCTTCTTCAATTTTGTCTGCAAGGCAGAGAAGTCATTATTAAAATACGTATATAAAAAAAGCAAGATTTTAGAAAGTCATTTACTGAAATGTGTCTTGAGCTATCTGTTTATCTTCAGGAGCGATACCATTCACACGTAAATATGCAGTACATTATGAGTAATATGGCCATATAAAATTTTATCATGTTTTACCAGCAAGGCTATTGACATGTTAAATTACACAGAACTGCAGAAAGAAAAGCACTGGCACTGGACTTGCAGTCAACAGCTAATCCCGCTGTAGTTTCGTACCATCTGTAATAATTTATGCAGTCAGGGGACTCTTTGGAATAGATATTATGGTGCATTACAGAGTATTTTAATAGGCTTTTGAAAAATGCTGTTAGAACAAGACAACGCAACATTAAACACGGCGACATAAACAGCAAACAGGATTTGCTACGCGAAGCGACAGAGCCAATACTGTCACACGGGAGCAGCTGGAGGTGAGCAGCAGCCCCGTGCCTATTCCTCTGTGAAATTACTTGGAATTCATACACACGCAGCAGGAACAAAAAGAGGCCTTGAGTGGCTTCAGGATAAGAGGTTGTGTTGATAAGAAGCAGCAGCACTAGGACAGGCTTGAGCTCCACATCACACCATGGCCCCACCAACCAAGATCTGAGCTTGAAATATGGCTTTCAGATATAACTGCTCATTTTCCAAAATACCTGTGAAAGCTTTTCTTTTGTTGTTTTTCTTCTCCCCTGCCCCGGGTGCAGGCACACATTTTTTATAAAATTAAATTGAAAGAATAGAATGTAACTGGATTCATCCTAAACCTCTCCGACTCTACTGGTACAACTCAAGAAATACGAGACTTCATGGCAGCCGTATGCAGGAGGACGATGACAACTCTGCGAAGTCCTCACCTCTCTCTTCACGATCATGAAGGCTATTAATTGGTCTGACTTACTCACTGTTCCCATACAACACAAGGTTTCTAGAAAACCGTCCTTCCTTCCACAGACTTTTATATGGGTGGGTTTACATCACTTCTCTAATGTTTATGAGCTGAACTGCTCAAACACATTGGAACCATTTGTTCACAGTTGAAGTCTAAAATAATTTTCCAATGATTTTCTCAGTAAAACAACAACAAAAAAAAAAATAACTGAAACAAACCCTTCTCACAGGTTTTGAGACCGAGTTTTATTCAGCTTGCTCCAGTTCTGCGTTTCTGCCTTTCAAAACTAGTACCAGGTTCCCTTCCTCACAGAAGCTCAATAATTTCTGTCCTATATGTTGTCCCAGAGAACGCACCATAACATGTCACAAGGATGTCAGTCAGGCAGAATCCCAGAGCCAGAGCGAATAAAGCTGCTAATGAGAAAGACACCACCATTTTAAAAGCCAAACCTCTTCCTTCTTCCTCTGAGGTTAGTCGGGGACACACACACACACACGCGCGCACACACACACACACACACACATAATATCTAAAGTGAAGTCTTCTACAGAGTCTCTTCTGTACTAACTTGCTGGCTGCTGAAGTCAAACACAAGCAACTCAAAGAGCAGAACCCTTCGCCAGCTCTCTACCAACCCAGTTATGCAGGCTTATTTTAAACAATGAAGACTTGGTGCTTAACCTCTCCCTGTATTTCAGCTACAGCTGAAATACTATATGTATCTATACATTTTTGCATGGAAAGGGCTGTAAATAACAATTTCTAACAAAAATAAGAGGAAACATAAAAAAAGTTTAGTTTATATACATGTGCCACTAATGCTATTGGAGAGAAATGTATCTAAATGTTATACCATTTTCCCACAGATTATTGCTTTATGGAAAGGTGATGGAATAAGCACCTTACAAACTTGCATGACAGCTGATGAAACACACGAACACACAGGAAAAAAATAAACATCAACAAATTAACCCTGTAAATGGAGCTGTAAGATTTATCAAAAAGCAAGCAGCAATCAAAACCACAGACTGGCTATCAAACTCATTTCCCTATCTAACACACCAGATACGCTATTTAGCTCTTGAGAGGATGTAAAAGATTTGTCACCAAAATTTGTACCTAAGAACATAGACAACTGCAGTTTCATTATTAAAAGAATTATCTGCGTATTTCACATAAATGCTACAATAAATGTATGCATCTAAATTCACAATCAACGTATTTTACAGAGAAAAATTACTTAAATATTTCGGAAGCATGCTACGTTAGATTGCCAGAAAGATTAAATGCTTTGATCTCCTTAACTGAATTGTCTCTTGTTTGGGGGGAAAAAAAAGAAAGAGTTCCTATTAGAAATTCCCAACCACTTCTCTGTCAGACTGTAATCCCAAACAAAGAACCACAGATAACAGAAATAATAAACTAGGTACACATGTGCTTGGTAGACAGCCAGCAAGTCTCCTACACTTCCCGCCTCTCCTGATATGTTTTCTCCAACGAATTACATTCGCTGCATAAACGTCTTCATACCTCTGGAGGTTATTTCTGTGCAGAGCAGTTTCGAGCAAAATTCAGTGTTGGTTCTGGAATCCAGAGATCAGCGATTCTGACTGTAAACGAGGCATGGGTATTAACACGGGTCTCCCTGCTGATCATTTCATTGAGGATACATCCTCGTAACGACCCGGCTCACACGGCTACCTGCTCTTGCTGCTGCACCGAGGCACACTGGACACCACCATACGAAACCTGTGGCAGCCGCCACTTCCCAGCCTGCTGTGTTTCACAACTCCAGATCCCGTCCCGGCGACCCCGTCCTTACGCCCGGCTGCGTTCCAGGCTGGAAGGAAGGACGGGGCTACCCCGAACTGCAGCGGAGCCGGCGGGATGAGCGGGCTGGAACCACTCACGCCAGCGACACCGCAACGCAGCTGCCCCGCTTCTTCTGACAGCTCCCACGCAAGCCAACAATAACGTGCTAACGTCAAACTCATATCACCCCGGCATTTCCTTCTGCTTTGTCTCATTATATCAGCCGTATGTGAAACATTTTAAGGCATACCATATTCTTTCACAATTATATTATAGATTCTCTAATGGTACACACCTTTGAAAACGCTTCATAAGCAAACATACATGACACAGAAATCATCTGCAAAACCCAGGAGGAACTGAAAACTGCAAAGTCCACCACTAATTACAAATAATATTATCCGATCCAATACTCACTTGATTTAGTATTATTTCAGATTTAAACCTGTGATACTGAAGATACTGTCTAATTTGAAAATTTTACAAAGGAAACAATTTTTTATCACTGGAGTTTTACTTACTTTTACTAGGATAAGAGAAAGCAATTTAACTAGCAGAAAATTCTAACACCTGGCAGGCACAGCACCCTCTTTATTTCCCATAAAATGACAGCACAGTAGATATCTTTACAACTGGATAATTGTAAGACCTATCCTGGCGTCGCCAACCTTCAGCAGACAGCTTTCTGGAGCAGCACATAGCTAGGAGCAAATGATGACGGTGACAGACACACTCTCATTTAAGATGGGACACATTTCACTAAGTGCTTACTGGAGGGGAAAAAGTAGAGCAGCAATAACAGAGGAAATCATCACATACGCCGCTGTATAGAGAGGAGACTCCATATGATAGCAGCGTCACAAGCCAGAGAGTCAGCTCTTCATTATCCCAGGCAGCTGCGTACCACAAAAAAACAAAGCACAGGTAACATGATATAATATATGACCATATTACACATATACAGTTTTATATATGTGTATGTGTGTGTGTAAAATAAAATGAAACAACATGGGTGCAATGGCTTTTCTCACTCCAGTATTAAATGTTTTCACACTGCTATCCAACACAGCACTCCCAGCAGGTAATCTGCTGCTTGGAAACATCATCAAATTCCTTGGAGTTTTAAATATGTAACGTAACTGTGCTTTTCAGAATGCGAAGGAAGGAGATTGGCACGCATTAAAATATGCTTCTTGTTTTACATGCCTCCTGCTGTGATAGATCATTAAATGGATACCAATAGCCTGAGTTAGATAAGGTGGTACTGTGGTGGGTTTTTAAATGAAAAAATAGACCAGATTTTTCACAAGCTTTATATTCTCGTATTTTTGATCTTCACTGAGAGATATAACCTCACAGATTTTAATTACACCACAAATAAAGTGTAGTTTATAAAGGTCTTTACTTTTTTTTTAAAGACATCAGCGTATCAACATATACAAACTTGAACATGTTTATGTGTTTTAGAAATGCATCAGGAATTTTCAAGAAAAATTTTAAAGGCCTTATTTGTACGGTCAGTTCAGGAAGAAAAATAAAGATTTGTGAATTTCAGCAAGGAAAGCAGAAATACTGAAAAGTGTGAGGTTTGCAAAATATGAAACTAGGAACTTCTGACAGCAGTTTAAGCTGGAGCAAAAGAAATCTTCCATTTGTGGGCTTGTTTGTGGGTTTTATTGTTTTTTTAAAAAGTATGTAAGAAAACTCCTCTCTTTTTTGCTCACCGAAGAGAGTCCCCATGCCAGTGTAAGCTGATTTTGTCCTGCTGCACAGGTTGCCCCGGCACAGTGACAACACGGAGAGGAACAGAGCAGCAGTCACTGAGGAGGACTACTTATCAGCCACCAGAAAAGCTTACATGGGGGAGGTGGGTGGAAAATGTTCAGTAAACTTCAGCAAAGAGCCCAAACATTATTATTTTTTCACTGTACATATTTGCAAGTGTCTACAAAGAAAGTTTTTGTTGGGTTTTTTTTTCCTGCTTCTTGAAGAAGACTTAAAACTTCTGCTCTAAAACAAAAAAAAAGTGGAGTTGTTTTTATTGCTTTTAACCTCACATACCCTGTTTCTCTATGGATAAACGGAAAACAAGCAGACTTACACCACGCTGGATACTAACAGCAGGCTACTTTATCACAACTTTAAAAAAATAAAAATTTGTATCTTGTCTGAAAGGCTAGGTTTTTATATTCAAATATTTAACCAAAACAGCTGGAAGGAAAACATCAGCATTTTTTTCCCCCCTTCAGTTAAAAGACAAGAACTCCTCTCAGGCCTCAGTCATCCTAAAAATACCGCCAGCAAAACAGCTTCAGATGGCAACAGTTTTTCTTAGTGTTTTCTCAAAAAAATGCACTCATCCATACCTTACTGCATCAGCAGACATTTGAGAAGTAATTTTAAAAACCACTTTGCATGTTTTTCAATGGACACAAAGAAAGACAGCACTTTAATTATTTTTTCTTGCATTAATCATCTAGATCACTCGCAGAGAACTGCAGTGACAAAATATTCTTCAGCTGAAGCACATTAATGCAATCAGTTCATATGCACTGGGCAGTATTACCCAAAACGGCATCATAGGCAGGTTTTCTTTTTTTGGGGGGAAGGCACAGCTCAAGACAACCACTGACAAAAGTTCAAAACACTGCGCTCCCCATCTCTACTTGAATTCAGAGACTAAGTGAGACAAGGCTGAGACCCTGTGCGCAAGTCTCCATCTTCTGACTACTGAAACCCACCAGGCTAATGCACCAGAAGCAAAGTGCTTTGCAGGTCACTGGAGAAGCATTTCTGAAAGCACTGGAAGACCACCACGTATAAACAATAAAATAAAAGGAGCCCTGAGCACCAGTCGGGCAGTGCAGAGCGGCTCGGTGCATGAAGAAGAGCTCAGATTTGATGTGGAGGGATGTGCACGCACCTCCCGGTCCCACTGGAGCCACCCTCATGCCTCCCTCAGAGGGAAACCTCACGCTTCAACCATCCGTGCCCGCACAGCACAGGCAGTGACGCGGGCAGGAAGGTGGGCCACACGAAGGAGCTGATGATGAGGGGGTGTGGTGGGACACCAGAGTCTTGTCTGAAGAAGGTGCCCGTTAGGTGAATCAGGAGGCTCCAGCCCCAAGCGGCAGGGGCAGTGGAGTGGGTCCCTTGGCACGCTGGACTCGTGGCGGCACTGAGGGACGGCAGCCCCGGCCCTCGCTGCGGGAGGAGGGGACCCAGCAGCCCCAAGGCACTGGGGCTGGCAGAGCTGGGCACCTGTGGACACCTTCAATGTCCCAGGGCTCCCACTGCAAAATGAACACCTACAAAGTTGACAAACAGGAGCAAAAAGGCCTTTCATGGAACCCGTAGGATGAGGCACTCTCCTCACTCCAATTTAAATCTACTTATAATTAAAAACCACTCTTCTGTCCCCATATATTTCCCTTTTCTAATTTAATGAGGAACGTTCAAGACTAAAAGGAAGAGATGAGCTGAGGAGAAACAGTTCCTACATCCTCTCTGTAATTTTACAGTGTGGGAACTTGACACCTTTTGGTGTACTGTTTGTTTTGTGGTTTCTTCTTTCCACTCTGGGGCTTAGAGAATCATGGCACCGTGGCTTAGCGGGTTGCCAAACACTGAGCCTGGCAACTCATTGCACGGATGTTCCCAGCCTACCAAAAATGCAAGGCACAACAGATTAAATCTGGTTGTCAGATGTTACCAGGTCTGAGGATTGCTCATACAGCTGCAAGAGAGGAAGGAAAAATAAAAGACCTCTTAAAAATTATATGAATTCAAAACTCTTAGCAACTAGTAGAATGATGCAGGAGCAGCTGTTATTTTAAAAACCATCAACTACTTTTTTAAACATCTTAAACAAGATTTAAAACATCTTAAAATGTTCTGCTAGTCACTATAACCTTGACTAATGACCCGTTCGATCAGTTTTCCAGGAAAATTTTATGCATTTTCATTTCAATGTCAACTTTGAATGCTCATCATACTCCCTGCCATATATAATTAACTGCATTTAAAAACGAAGAAGCCATGACAGATACTTTACATAACCCTGTTCAAAATAGAAGATAAAAATCCTTTTCTTATTATTCTTTATTTAAAAATAAATAGGCTTGCATATTTGAAAATACAATCTGTAAACTGCAGATTAAATTAGTATCAGCAACGAACAGCTATACTGTATACACAATAAAACAGTCAGCGGAGAGGTTGCATATAAATTAAATATATAATAGGTTTATCCTTGCCATCACATGTATCACTCAGGCACGGCAAGGGCTCCTGATGAGGCTGGCAAGGTGTAAGCGCATAAATTAAATCAGCACTTTGCATATGAACCCAAACTCAGTCCCTGTGTCATCAATTTGAGACTGGGGAGCTTTCAACTTTTTTTGTTTGTTTGTATTATTTGGATTTTTATTATGAGGCTTCTAAACTCATTAAAAATTGCGCAGAGGAGGGTAATGGGGGGAGGGGATTTTTGGATGGCTGTTGCCTTGCAGCGTTAGTGGGAGAAGGATACATTGAACCATGAGGCACAGTAGCTGCCAAGCACAAAAATTCAAAGGTGGAGGGGAAGCATCTTCAGAGCTATCTCCTGCTGGACACCTCTTCACCCTGTGCAAGCCACCACGCAAAGGCGGCACTTCTCAGGGCTCGTCCCTTTTCCACCTGCCCCAATCCCACGTGTACTGCTGCGAGCCCTGAGCCCTGCCACCACAGATAATTCATTTACGCACTGTTTCCCTCCTGCACCAAAGCACAAAGGCAGGTACCGACTGCGGTGCCATTTGCGTGGCTCCTAACCAGACCCCTCGCACAGCAACCACCCCACTGCTACACTGATGCTGGAGCACTGTTCTGCTCCCACTGCCACATTCTAGCTGTGTGTACCTAGGACAGGACGATTGCTATCACTAAAATCTGCTTAATAATTACTTAACAGCCTCTAGGGCATTCACTGTTCCAGGCTTAACTTCCGTGTTCTGGGGTTTTTTTTCTATACCTAACCCAGTCGCAGGGCTAAAAGTCAAAACAAAATAGTAAAGCCACCAGTCGCTCTAGCTCACCACCTTCTCCAAGCTGCTGCTCTGAGCACCTTCACACCTCCTGCACTGAGACTGGTTCCCTCCCCCTGCTAGGTTTACTGGCCTTTGACCTGATGTCCCCTAATTGGGAAGTGGGCTTTTTTTTTTTTTTTAAGCCTGACACAGAAATTAAATAAACGCCAGTGAAACCCCTGCAAAGAAAAAAAAAAACCCAACAACTACTTTTCCACTCAGCAGTAACATGTAAAAATAACAACACAGGGTGCCCAAAAGATTTATTTCTGTATTTTCTCAAATACAGATCCTATACCAAGCAGCAAACAGTCGAGCCAGCCACTCCCCAGCCAAACAGGGGAAAAAAAACCAAACAACTTTCAATTCATCTTTCCTGTCCTCAACTGCGAGGCTGCTGAGGGAGGGCTTGCCCAACGCGGCAAGGCACAGAACTGGTTCAACAGGTAGAACAACCCCAAGAGCTGGTGTTTCATCACCTGAGACAACAGCGCGGAGGCTTTCTTCAAGTTCTCGGAGGGGTCAAACTGCTCTGCAATTTCTTCTTCTATTACTGGAGTTCCTCAAGCGATACCGAGTTTGCAAGGCAGAAATCACGTAAGTAGATAAATTCACCAGTGAGGAACCTAAAGCACCAACAGCCCTGTTTAAAAACAGATCAGTTTTCTTAAGCTTAGCATACCTTAAAAAACATCTCTGCTGAGATCCTGAAATCTTGATAGAAGTGGTTTAAATTATTCAATCTTCAGCAGGACTTTAGACACTAAAGTTCTTGTAACTACCTGATATTAAGACAGACAATAAATACTACTGCTGGCTGAGAAAAAAAGTATTTTTGATAACACTAACAAAAAAACGAAGCAAAGCAAAAGCCTGAGAGCCAAACCAAAAGTCCAGCCCAATGTCTTGTCTCCAGCAGCAGTGAAGAGCAGAAGTCAAGGCAAAAGCAGAAAAGGAGATGCAGTGAGTCCCAGACTCTAAAACCATGTGGCTCTGAAGCAAGCCCCAGAAGCTTTATTTGAACCTCATGAGTCCCACCAATTAATCCTACCGTAGTTTCTCCAAGAGTGCTTCGAATCAGTGTGAGCTTTTCACATCTCTCTTTGTCACACTGCAGGGCCTCATCTACTTAGTCATTCCTCATAGAAAAGCTGTTCAACAGACTTATGACCACTGCAGATTTTGCAGTACTATTTTATCCTCTTTGGAGGTGGAAGCAAGGAAGGGAAAGAGAATTAGGAGGAAGACATCAGAATCGGTCCCACTGTTCAAGATGAAGGCACACCACAGATGCGTACTGCGACAGATACGTTTTTCTCTACTTCTGCCAGAAACATTCCCAATGTTTTGCTTTTTTGACAGCTAATGAGTTTACAGTTGACTTCTCCACACAAATATATGACCTCCAGATCTCATGCCCTAGTGTTAAGAAGCAACTCAATTTCAATGAAAAGTCAGAATATTTTTCCTGTGGACTTCACTTTGCATTTATCTGCACTGAATTTCATTTGTCATTTTATAATATGGTTGCACAGCAACCTAATGTCATTTTGAAACCCTCTGCATTTCCATTTGCATCTTCATCTTTACCGCCGCGGATAGCTCCATCAGATCACCAACGCTGCCACCTCACCATGTGTGCTCTTTCCTGGATCACTCAAAAGAACGGGAATCAACAGAGGCACCTTTTATTAACTGTAAAACAGCAGGCAGTGTTTGTCTGCTAAGGAACCAGTATCGACTGCAAAATGTGTAAATATCAGCCTCTCAATAAATCTACACAGCAGAGATTTTCTTTCTGGGGTGTGTTGGGGGAATTAACTTGATAGTCTGTCTTTCTTCTTTAAAACCCTGTCCTGAATTCCAGGCTGTCTTTAAAAACCCAGCCTCTCCAAACTCCTTCACCCCTCACCACATAGCTCAGAGAGCATGCCTCTGGGTCATCACCTCCAGCCACCCTGCCCACTCCTTCCTCAGAAACTCCTGTCCTCGCTGGACCATCTTCATGTATCGTACTGGACCGAATCAAATACAGCTTAAGACTTCTTCCAGACCAAAGGTCAGCTGCCTCTGCTCCATCCCTTCCTTCCCACTCTCTGCAGTGTTTTCTGAGAGCTACATGCCAATATCTGTTTCTCTAAAAAGCATCTCTACTTTAAATTCTATGCTATTTGGTAGATCCACTTCACACAGTGCTGCAAAATCACACTCGCCTTCAAAGTCAAAATCCTTCTTCAGGGTAACTACACATTAAAGACAAACTTAAAGCTTTTCATTAATTTAACTAATGCATCTCATATATCTCAGTTTTTGCTTGCTTGTTTTTGTAATAACTTAATAGGTCTTGAAGCTGCAAGCTGAAGCGTGTGAATACAGTCCAACATATGAATAGTGCAATGACACCAGTGGGTCTTAGTGCTAAAAACCCAAAACACTAAAAAATCCACAATTAACCTATTCTGCTAAACCTTGCTCTGTGGACTTTGCAAGCTTATCTTTCCATAGCAATCTTCTATTTTTGCCCTGTTTTTTTATGTGCTGAATGAAATGTTACTAGCTGCAGCTTTAAAAACAACAAAAGAAATTGCATTGACAAAAAGAAAAATACCTTAGAAAAACCAGTCACTACAAGCTGATGTAGGACTAGGTGTACCTGAAACATAAAACTTAAGGAAAAGCACAAATATGAGACACTTTCCTGTTAACAGGGTGCTCCAGCCATGACCTGGGGCTTAGCCATTCTACCAGGCTTACAAACAAAACAACTTTGGGCAATTCATATTCTCTTCTCAGGGCAAACACAAAATTGGGGGTGGAAAATATACTTATTAAGCCAATACCTCACTTTGGTGATTTATTACACTTTTCTCCTCTACATGCTCCCATCCTCCCCCAAAACCTGAGACGAAAACCAAGTGTCAAGCATCCCACTGAGCCTTTGGTGTTCTCCAGTCCATGAGCTGCTCCCATCAAAGATGGTGGGAGCAAGGATAAACCACCTCTCCAAAAACGGCGCAAACCCTACAGAGGGTTAGGCGGACCCTAAACAAAGCAGGGAAGCTGTGGGTCGATTACCCTAAATCATCCAAATTTGCTAGACACTTCCCAAAGTACTACTTTGGGAGGGAGGGGGCCATTTGGCAAGCACACAAGAGAAGATCAGACATGTAAGGGAGATGTTCTGTACGGAAAGGAAATAAAAGTGTATCCTATATTCACCAATATATTCCCAGCAAATGAGCTGAAATTGCAAGCAGTGCTGCAGCTTTCTTATTTTACTACTTTGGAAGAACTATTAGACATGAGTTAGTAAATCGCTAACCATTAGTTGAAGCAGAAATTGCAAGGTGACCTTGCAGAGCACCCCACAGCACACAGCAACAGGTTCTACTCCTTGAAAGACAAGGCTATATAAAAACCTGCTTTTTATTTCAGGGGAAGGGGGTGGAAGAGAGGAAAACATTCTGGGGGCCAGACTGTGATAGGACAAGGGGTAATGGCTTTAAAATGAAAGAGGTAGATTTCATTTCATTTAAAATGAAAGAGGGTAGATTTAGACCAGATATAAGGAAGAAATTTTTTTTACAATGAGGGTGGTGAAATACTGGCACAGGTTGCCCAGTGAGGTGGGAGATGTCCCATCCCTGGAGACATTCAAGGGCAGGCTGACAGAGCTCTGAGCTACCTGGTCTAGTTAAAGATGTCCCTGCTCATTGAAGGGGGGGTGGACTAAATGATCTTTAAAGGTCCTGTCCAACCCAACTATTCTATAATTCTATGATTCAGCCAGCTAGTAACCTCCCATCTAAACAGGTATCCACTTTTTCAGGAAAAATAAGAAGACTTGAAGTTTTCTGTCATGGGAGGCCAAGTGACAAGTGTCCACATTATTACGAAGGGATTATTTTCTGGTCACAACCACACACCGGCCTGCTAAGGCTATGCTCAGCTCTAAGCACCTACCTGGCCACCCTGCAAACCGCACGAGTCATTTCCAAGCTCCCTTGCTCCTCTTCCCCAAGTCTGTGAAATGAAGAAGGTCTCAGCTCGGAGCACGGCTGTGCCAGTCCCAAGGCACTTGTCAAAACCCATCTCCAGTGCAGCCAGCTCGCGTCATGCCTCTCTCCTCCCGCCTGCCTCCTCCGGCTGGCCCCAGGAGCCAAGGCTGGTCCTGGGGACACGGCTGGCCCCAGGGGACACGGCTGGCAGTCCCACCCGCAGGCACCCTGCCCACCCCAGCTCACCCGCAAAGGACAGCGCTGCCCTGGCCCTGACCACTGCAAAAAGTCAGAATTGCTCACATCATACAAGTCCGGCAACGGGGAGCGGAGATGAAGAACCCAGCATGATTTATCAGCACCACTGACAAACAAAAATGTGTTGCAACAGAGCCCCAGAAGGTGTTTTCTGGGGCTGAATTTATAGAGACAGGGAATGAAACAGTGAAATCTTTTAACGACTTCTCTAAAGTAGAGTCCTGACCAAAATTTGTTTCTTTTTTTTCTTTGGGTGAGGTGGGGCTTGTTGTTAAAATATTTGCTCTGTGCCCTGGATGGTAATCAGCATCAAATCTGAAGAAAATAATTTAAATCCTCTCTCTCTCTCTTCCCCCCCAGTGAAATATAATAAAAAAATTTCTGCCCAAGAAATAAAGTAGGCTGATGTATCTTACTGGCACTGCGTTTTTTGATTATCTCTAAGATACCCTTAGACAACAAATAAGCTCTTGAAAAAATATCCTGCAACGTTGATGTTGCAAATTTAGTTCATTATTTTTATACAAAATACAGTTAGTACAAGAAGCTGAGAGGTTTTGTTTAGTAAATAAAGAACAGGAAACAAATACGGTAGTATACAGATAGTTAAATTTATTATTAATACGCTAAACAGTGTTTTGAAAAATGAAGCAGAAATGATATAGATCCACTCACACTGACCTCATCCCACATTCTCATCCGTGGAATGGCAAACTATTATGATTTCTTTAAAAAAAACCAAGTAAAACCTAAACCAAAGCCAAAACCTAGCCCTCTTCCCCCCCACACTTTTTCTAGGTTCACTGGTAAAATTTTCTTTCCCTACTTGCAAGCTTAGGGAGATGATTAGCTGCTTCTTACAGACCTACAAAATGATGGCAGTCTTCAATTTGAACATCACCCGGGTGTTTTTTCCTTTTTTATTTAGAACTCACGCTCAATTTTGCATCGTCTGATTGAAGATGAGGGGGCGGTGAGGAACGCGTGGGAGAAAGCCACAGCAAGCTGCTGCACACACCAGCCCATCCTGCATTTGGAAGCGAACAATTAAGCCTGGAGGGAGCTCGCTTCAACAGCGATGTGCTGAAGTGAGCATCCAGGGACTTCGAGTCCCCAGACAGGTATTTTATTTTTTTTCTTTGGCCTTTAACAAAAAGATCTTACGCAAATCGACCCCGTGGCACAACAGGGTATAGAGACTTGGATCCAACTTTATTAACTCATTTACAGTAAGTTGTGGTTTTTTTGGTTTGTGTTTGAACAACGACTGCTGGAAAATACGGTGAGTGGGAGAAGAAATTATTAGAATGTGCTTCTTGACTAAAACAATGAAAATGCAAACCCCGTATAATGTCCTGGAACTGCTTTTTGGCTTTGTTTTTAACGTGCCTGTTTGGACATTTTCTTGGTAGCACTAAAATTAATGACTTCAGAATCAGCCCCAAATTTCCAAAACTATTAACATTTTAAATAGAATTTTCCCCATAAATACCCTAATCTGTTTATTTTCATTTTAAATATGTCTTACCTATTTACAGAAGTATTTTTCTCAATTTTTTTTCAACAGCTCAGCTAAAATACATTTCTGCTCAAAGTTTCCACATTTCCAGCCAGAGAAAGGGTAACTGAGACAAAAATTGTGCATGGTTAATAGGAAGAAAAATAACATCGGAAACTTTGGATGCACAAAGAAGGGAAAGAGGAAAGAACCAGGCCAACTGGACAACGTCTCTCGCTCTTCAGTTTCTCTTCTGTGAGGAGGTTCACAGCAGCTAGTAGACCACTGAGTGTCCCCGACCTAGGCACCTGAAGCTTTGTTGAAGGAAAAGGCTCCACCAACTTCTCACTAAAGCTTACGAGAGCCCTACTTAAAACACCAGGAATGTTTCACCCAAACTTAATATAGACCAAAGTGGCATTACATGAGGAAAGTGAAAAGGTGTTGGGGTAGAGGAAAAAAAAGTCCACAGCTGTCCATCTGATACATTCTCCCGACGACAACCTGTGATGGAAGTCCAAGACGTGTCATTTTTCGCTGATGCACTGATGCGCACAGCCAAGCCAGGCCCGCAGCGAGGTACCAGAGCACCTGAATCACATCAGCAAGACCTTCCTGCTCCTCTCTATGGCCACCAGACTCGCCCAAGTGCTGGTACTTATGGCTGTGAGCAGTAGGATGAGGTCGGCATCCATCAACTGAACGCACGTATCCAGTATTCCCCGTGTGAACTGCAGTAGCACAAAGGCTTCTGCTGCCTCCAGCTTGGGGAAGACCTTGACTTGCGCACTGAGCTCAGACAGCATTTCTCTCTCTTTCTTTGTGGTTCTCAAAAACAGGGGCAAATATTTTGCTCCACGTTGAAACCGGTGAGGGAGAAGGAAAGGAGACAGGAGAACAAAAGCAGGATAAAAGACATTCCGGGGAAAAAAAGAAGAAAATGATGAAGTACAATACAAAACTGATACGCAGCGTCTACGCTGTAGAAATGACGCACTGAAGCAATTTTCTTCTCCTTTTTCTTTCTCCTCCCCGAGAAGATGACAGATCAGTTCATACTTTGAGGACTCTACTTAGGAGAAATCACAGCAAGTAGGAGAATACTAAACACATGATTCCCCACTTCTTTTGCCTTTTAAATAAACATTGGACAATATTTTACTGGTAACTAAATTTAACTAAAATATGCACTCATACAGCAGATAACCTACCGCTTTCATGCCTTTGGCAGTCTTTCTGTCCAGCTCCTCATCTTCTGTGATTACAATTCATTATTACAAACCAAATAACCTCAGGTTAATCCTGTGGCAGGATTACTGAATTTCTTATAGGTAGTCAGGTGTTTGGCTTTTGGCTTCATAACTTACAATCAATTTTAAGCATATAATACTCTAAAAAAATCAAACCAAAACAAAACCCTAAAGCCACTCCACCCCAAAAGCCAACAACACCCCCATTCCTGTTAAGCTCATGGTTTGGGTATTTAAATATCTTAGCTCTGATTTGTTTTATCATATTTAGTAATTACTTCCAACTGTATTAAGCTGTGACAGTTGTATTTCTAAAAATTTCCAGAAATTAAGTTTTATTCAAATTGAAAACTCAACAAGTATTCATTAAGAACTCAAGCCAGGATTCACTAATGGAATCTAACCTTAATTATCAATTATCAACTGGATAAAATTTACACATTCACACTCCTAGTAGTCAATTTCGAAAATTTTGGTGGCTGCAATTTTATTACCTCACATGCTACAGCAAACAAAGTGTCTGGAAACTGTTACCCCAAATCTAGCACAAAAGCAGAGACAAACCCAACAGCACTCATTAAAATCCCTTGTAAAATTGGGATTGAAATATGGAAAAACCGATACCATTTTAGAATTATTACCAGGATACAGTTCTGAGCATGCAAACAGTTTAAATTCCCGGCTTAATCCACAACTTAACTACAGTCTGTCAGATGACACCTTAGGAGTCACCTCCTCACAGGACAGCGAGGGCAATGCAACCCAACCAGCACCTTAGCAGCCTACATCGTGGACTACGGAAAAGTGTTTTTACCTGGAAGGCTGTCTTACAACAAGCATGCTCAGGCAAAGAGACGCAATCAAAGCACTAAAATACAGAAAGAAATAAATAGGTCGAATCCCTGTATCTGTTTAAACTACTCGTACGTTCAATTTACGACCTTGTGTGCGGCACTGAGGAACTGACCTGCAGGTCTTGATGATTCTCTGAAAATAACCACAAAGTGCACAAGGTTCATTCCTGGGCAATTCGCTCATTTAGTTTTTTCATTCTTTGTGGGAGGGGGTGGTACTTGCAGACAAAATGTTGGGTTGCTTGAGGAAAAATACAGACAGTAATAATACAACTATTTCAGAAATAGAAAAAGTTCAAAGGGCAATACAAATACTTAGGAGCCTGCAGATGATTCAGTATTAGAAGAGTCTAAAAGATTACAGCAGCTTAATTTACAGAGAGGTGGAAAATATTTCACAAAACACGAGTATATAAAATAATAAGTGTTATAGGTAAGGTCAAACTGAGCACTACTGGAAAAACAGACCAAACTGAAACCTCCTAACTATCTCTTACAGTATCAAGCTGTAGGTCTTCGGAGCTGAACTTCTCTCCAGTTCTGTTTTACCAATTTACCTCAGCTCTCACTTCCTCCCTGATTCCAGGCAGATATTTGAAATATATGTGTTTGAGATTTAGCTTTCCCACTGCAAATTAATTCATCGACCAATTCTGTTTGAAAACACTTAAGAGGAACCCTTTTAAAGAAAATGAAATATTAGCTCTTAGGCTTTTGTCATAAAATACTGAAGCTGTGTACCAGGCAACCTAACACTCATGTTATTAAGAAGAACACACCCTGCTAAGGGTGAACAGATAACGTTCTCAATGGAGATCATACGTGATTTTCGGAACACCACCCAACTACTAATTGCATTGCATGAAAGGTTAAAAAAACCCACAAAACACAACACCGTGGTCCACAGCTGGTTCTTGCAAAGTTGCCCACAGAACCACTCGTTCTTCTCCCTCTGAAATACTGTGCAGGGGCTGCTTTGTGACAGGATACTGATGAATCACCCCAGGGTTTGTTTTCAAGAAATGAGGAAAGAGTTAAAAATAATCCTGGTTGCTTTAGAAACTGACATCCTTTGTTTTGGTTGAGATGAAATACCATCACAGGCATGCAATACCCTTTAAACTTGCCACTATTCCAACAATAACTAAAGCTGTTCTAAGAAACTACCACCCAAAAAGAGATCACCACAGATCTACAGAAAGTTTGCTGTTGCAAAGCTGGAGTATCCTCAAATATTACCGAAAATACCCAGCTGAGTCTTGTTCGGAGTGACCTGACTGCAACCACCAAAACAGGACAGTAACTCACTGCCCACCAACTCCAGCAAAAACACAGCAAGTAAAATACCAAATAAGGGCTTTCCTATTTTCACCAGCAACTTGAAGCTAACCCTATTTTCAGCAAACGCAACCCTCAACCCAAATCATTAAGATGACATTTGTAACACACGAACATTAAAATGCTGCTATAATTTAATCATAAAGTCAAAACTGTGCGGGTTTAACCTGCTTTTTAGCTATACTATTGCACTTCACTCAAATCACAACCTTTTAGACCTCGCTTGTTTGCTGACATAGACACTTCTGGTCCTAGTCATGAGCTTACCTGACCACTGACCCTTCAATATTTCTTTTGAACAACAGAGACTTTTAAACTCGTAAGCTGTTTGCCTTAAAGCTGGCACCACTCCATCTAAAACCATCTCGATCATTAGAATTCAAGCACGGAAAGGGCTTTTTGTTTTGCAGTATTTTAGCTTCCACAAACCGGTCCCCAAGCCCATCCGTGCTGAGCCGTCTCCTGCGCTCTCCCCGCTCTCTGCCCGGAGCCCCGACAGCTGCCGATGGCTCCCACGAACACAGACCTCCTGTTTTGACATCTGTCCCTGCCCAACCGAAGCAACTTGAAAAGTTATTGCTGGCTTGGTTCAAAGGACCGCTTTGAACCAACCCAGCAATAACTTTTAAGCAATATATTGGAATATACCCATGTTCTGGTGATAGCCACCTACAGACAGTACATGATGCTACACGTAACAATATATGTGACCTGACTTATAAGTCTCTTGATCTGAGTCTGTCTTAACATTTTGGAGATTGTTCTGACTCAAACTAAAATTGAAAACATTGATAGGCAAAACGAAGCTCAATAGTTTGCAAACTCAACTGCCATCTCTCCCTCTGCATATGCGTATGAATGTACACATTTTTAAGGATGCATAATTAACCGTAAGAAAATAGTTCTCAGAAACCAGAAAGCTAAAGTATTTATATCAAAAGCTGAATCTTTCTCACTCTATCTGCACAAATAAACCCACTGCAGCTGCCAGCTTTGTGAAAGTGAGCAAGATGAGGTTCTAAACATAAATCAATTTAAGCAGTCAGAAACCTACAAGAAGTACTGAAGTTGCTTTCAAATTCCATGCAGACTTTTACAAATAGAAAGTCATTGACTTAGTCTGTGGAAACAAAGTTAGTCTTTTCTAATGCAACACAACCTTGCTATCACATGCACCATAGTTTCTATTAGGGCCTTTTAAAATCAGAAGTATGGTATTTCTAGGCAGTAGGGTAGTTTGGGGAGGGTTGGAGCTGCGGGGGTGAAAGGGGATACTGATCTCACAACTGCAATATTGTTTAAAATTCCAAGTGTCCACACTGGTCAGACAGTTTTGGGTTGGGTTGGTTTTATTCTTGGTCTTTTTCTTTGTGTTTTTTTCTTCCAAATTTTGCTATGTATTTATAACCATAAAAGCCAGAAAAGTGACTTAATTGCGAGAGGCACTACAATCAGACAGATCTAAGATAAAAATAAAACTCATTATCTACAAGGCAGCTCTCAGAAGTCAGCTAACACATTGGCATCATAAGAAATTAATTCATCAGTATATTTTTGACAAGCACGGTGTTTTCCTCTGAAAGGTCATTTTTCTAAATTGAGCAAAGTATTAAATATCTTTGCTGTTCTGCTGCACAGCCTGAACTTAACTCACAAAAAGTTTTCACAGTCAAATCAAACTACAATTGAAAGAAATATCTGAAATAAAGTTTCGCATGCATTTGAATTTGACATTTGTACCACTGGAAGTGTAAGCAAAGAGTGAGGCCTGTTCATACATTTCATAAACTACATTAACTGAAAATGTGCATACTTAGTAAGTGCAGTATAGCCTAGTCTGGCTCAGAAAGCGTCCTTTTTTAAAAAAATTCCCCAAAACATGCACTGGTAAGCCTGAAAGGTAGATCTGGACGTCACTCGCCACTGTCTAGGATCTATGTGGGTCTTTCTCACTGAACTGGGAAACCCAGACTGACAGCCTACACACCGTGCTCTGCTGCGTGCCGCCTCAACACCCCTCCACATCTTCCCTCTCTCATCAGACAGCGCCGGGATGGAACCCACCAGAGCCACTGCCCAGGGTCTGCCTTGCGACTCCCACGCTGTCTCCAGGAGGAGCTTACCTGGACTCTCATCAGCTGGCGGTGGCGAAGTCTTGTGATGAACTATGGAAAATACCCACCTCTCCCACACTGGAAAAGGAAACTTCTACCCACAACACCGACAAGAAAAAGCAGCTCCACGGGATAAAAACTGGGGCTCCTCTGGTGCCAAAGCAACATGCCAAAGACAACTTCTCTCTGTGAATAAATACAGTGCAAAGGATAAAGCTTCTCTCCTTCTGCACCTACTGGAGTTCTGCGATGAGTGGGTTTCCCGCAGCGCCTTTCTTCCTGGCAGCCAGGGGTTACAGGAGTGTCTTCACTTACGTAACTTCGTTTCTTGAGTACACAATTACCCAACATACACAAGGCACTCCAAGGTTGGTTTTTTTTTTTTATTGAAGAAAAATTAGTTTCTTTCCAGCTGGAACTTTTTTTTTTTTCCAAACTAAGGTCTGTAAGTGAAGCCGCAGAAGCGCTCTGAATGTGGTGCGCCGAGACCCTCAGTATCCCAGCTAAGCCGACATCAGTTTCTCCACACGGGAGACGGGAATGTAGGCTGAGCTCCAGACTTGCAAGTGACCTCAGCATTCACAAGAACCTCCTCCATTTTCACCCCTGCACCGTTTTCCTCCTACGGCAGGTCAGCCAGTATCTGCTGAACATTCCTCCCAATGCCATACAAGACAGCTGCCTACGCCAGCAAGCCCCACGACCAGAAACAAATGCCCTTCCTGCCATTTCACAGCACGACATCTTTGACTGTATTCTTCCTAAACAAAACACTTTTCCAACTCATTTTACAAGAGAAAGACGGTGGCAAAGAGCAGGATACAAACAATTAGGGGAGTATTTGCCCATGAAAAGGCAATCGGACACTGCGTGGGGAGATACCTCCAATCAAGCCCCTGCTCAACTGCAGTAAGATCTAGAAAATCGAACCCGCATTTGAATAGCCATCAGTGAAGTCAAACCCTGAGCTGCCAGGCCGCTCATACACAGACCACAAGGGACCCATTACAAGGATTTGTACCCACCACAGTTTCCTTAAAATACCTTCTCCCTCCAGAACAGGTCTTCAGCTAAAAGCCACTCGAAAACCATGGAAAGTTTCCCTTCGGGCACACGTTCAGACAAAGACACAGCACCAACACACCGTGAAGGCACCAGTCACCTCCATCACCAGTAGATCTGTGTCAGGCAGAGCGTGACAGAGNTCTTCAATCACTTGTAAGTNGAANTGCGCCTTTTTAACTGGCAACCTGANTAGTTAAAAAGCAGGAAGGAATCCCAATCACCCCGATGCTGGTGTGGAATTATAAACCCAGAGGTCTGAGGGTGATATGGGGAACTCACTGGTGTTCATATCACAGTCTGCTGCTGGTGAAGGATCAGGGCCCTATCTACGAAACAGTGTGACAGACTTATATAAAAGGGGGGAAAAGTTAGTCCCCTTCTACCAAGAAGTTTAACTTAAATATACTATTAAAAAATACTGATTCTGTTTCACAAGCATTACAGATTGCCAAAATCCATACCTCTATTCGAGGTCCTAAACATCCTGACAAAGTCATTGCGGCTGTTCACGTATCATTCATTCTTTCACCCAAACCACTATTTTTAATCATTTTATCCAAAAGCAAAGTGGTGGAACTTCACAATCATAGTGTGTTTGGAGGTACTGTAAAATTTCCTCGCTTCATCGCTGTTACACCTCGTCACAGCTGACAGGTCTGGTGCAAGACAGTGTCACACTGGGGGAAAGGAAGATGCAACGTGTAACTGACCTGCAGCCTGCTCCTGGCCACGCTCCCTCAGCCAGCCGGGGCTTTGCGAGGGTGGGTAAGGAAAGCTCTCAAGGTGGCCTTCCAAGCAGCTGCACATCACCACCACGGCTGCTGCAGAGACAGAGACATTACCACTTCTGGCCGGCCACCCGCTCCACTGAGGGAAGGGGTGGAAAGGCTTTTCTAGACCTCCAAGATACAGAAGGAGCAATGAAACCATCAGTTTGAAGAGATGTTGACAAACATTATTTGTCTTTGTCATTGTTTTAAGTGGAGGAAAAAGGTTGTCTTGAGGGAAATTAAACGTTTTAATAAGAACATGAACAAATATGAAGTTGTCAGGACGTAAAAATGCAACCTCCATAAAACTACACCTGTTTTGATCTATGCAACCAAGAAAGATACATTAAAAATAACCATGCTACACTCCACTTGAATGCAGTTGACATGAGATCTACAGGAGAGAAAATCAAAGGTAAATAACCAACCAGACTGCTGTTACACTGCTGACTGCTGAAGATACGCAGTGGGAAATGATACCTCCCATCTCATACAATTCAATAATACTTCAGCAAAGCAAACCAAAATTTTATTTGTAATATTCCATTTCTAGTTCAGATTTGAGATGGCTGGCCCTACTAATTTACAAATTTTTATTTCATAAATACATCACATCTAATTTATATCGAGGAAGTAAAACTTAAAACCAAACAGTGCAACAGCAAAGCTTCCTTAAGGCATAATGCCAAAGAAAACCAGAAGGCTGCAGTAAACCGCACTAGTAAACACATTTTGTGAATACCTGGTGCAGTCCAGCAAGAATCTGTGCTGTATTATCACAGGGGCTTTAGGCAATATACTGCAAATCCTGCGTAGTAAGAAGTGGATGAAGCATATCAAACCATACACTGTCCTCTAAAATTCCCTATATATAAACTAGGCTTTAAGAAATTAGGTTGACATAATTATATTTTAGTGTTGGAGAGTAAAATGCATTATTTGGCACATTATCCTCGCAATTATCCCCAAAGCAAGTAACCCATATCCATAAAATCAGAGCAAAATAAATTGAAAGACGTAATGGCTGGGAAATACACTGTTAGGGTGCACAGATCGTATTAACACCGGAGTCAATGCTGGGACTATCAATAAGACGTTTCGGTGTTTTGAAACCCTGAATTAATTTTTTTTTAATGACCTACTGGCCATTTCTCCCATTCTAACACTACCACAGGGCATAGTTAGCACTGTGTGGCTGCAGTAGTTGATTAATTTTTATAGCTTAAAATGGCCTATGTCGGGCTGACGCCTAGCTTCCCCACGAAAATTGTAGGCTCCCTTGCCTACAAGGGGATGCTGCTAGGGGGAATCTGCCCAAACCCTTTTTCAGTGAGAAAATTCGTTACCAAAATCTAAGGTGTTTGTGAAAAGGATGAGTTTCAGCAAGCTTTACATTATGAAATATTTTCTAGAATGGTCAGTTTCATCTTTTCTCAAAAAAAAAAAAACAAATCCAGACCCCAAAAAAACTTTTTCAAAGCTTTCTTTCAAATTTCTTACTAATTTACACTAAGAAAAGCCACGCAGACTTTGAAAAGTCAAAGTCAAAACAAAGTATTTAAAATTTACAGCAATGAAACTCTGATTTAATATGCATTTTCATTTCAGAAAAATTACAGAAATGTGTCAAGTTTTGAGTTTTCTGACATTTTAGTTTTTGTTGCTTTTTCATTTTAAATACAAGTGATAAAGGAAAACAAAGGCACAATTCTTAATGTCAACAATGACCTATGAATCTAATTTCAATGAGTTTTAATTATGGATGTTCAAACAGAATACAAATCTACTCTGAAGATCATCTGACATACCCTCAAGGAATGGCTTGGCATGCACTTATCAAGTGTGGATTTAACGTCTCTTGTCTACTCAAATGAATTAATTAATTCAGTGATGTTCAGAGGACTCATTCTGAAAACACTCCCCGTTTAGGTAATTTCAGTAGGGATACATTTTGCCTTTTGCACAAACAACACTACATCCACCATAAAGCTACAAACTTGATTAAGGATCTCAAACCGCTGGCCTTTGTCGCACATACACCTATCCCTCACAATGGTATGCAGGCAGAATGGCATGCAGATGAGTACCTCTCTGTTGCATGGAATAAATTAGATGAAGTTGAAATGCCTTCCCCAACCCCACGCTCCAAACTCAGGTGAGCTCAGGCCGACGGTGAGGCACCCAAGGATTTTAAGAGAATCAGAATTTCATCTTACATTTTTATTAGGAAACCAAAACTTCCTGGCACAACCCCACGACATCCACCTAGCTGTGGGAACTCCCTTGCTACGACATCCACTCCCCTGTGGCAAGCGACTCCGCAAACCAGCCAAATCTCACACAAAGGTTTGCTTCTTCATCGCTCCTCTGGAATCCCAGGGCGTAGATGAGAGCGAGGACTGGCTGCCTTGGAAAGTGTCCAGGCACAGAGCAATAAAAAAAGCAGGTAGCAAGGCGCCTGCCTACCAGCAATGCCAAATTCCCTCTTCTGTGGCGAGCAGGGGAGTGGAAGGGGACGCTTGTTTTCCACCGCACGGTTCAGTGATGGGAAGGCAGAAAACATGGGACGATGCTGGGGAGGCGAGAGTGAAAGGCCACAGGGAAATACTTCTTGGGGGGAAAAGCTGGGTCTCAGGGTTAAGCAACTTGTCGTGGAGCATGCAAGTTTGGTACCGGCACCCACCACAACATTCCTGCGTGCCTTAGTCCACAAAACAACGTTTCCATGCTCCAGTGATTTACTGGAGAGATAACTTCTGTTCCTAAAGAACACAGCTGCTGCATACGTCAAGTCTTACAGAGATATTTAGATAGTTTATTGCATACCTCTTACATAGAGCGTACTCTTGAATTAACCCCTTAGATGCCCTCCTGAGCATGTCTTCTCGTTTATGGGTACCTTTTCCAAAGGGGCACCAGAATTCAAAGACAGCTTGATTTGTTGCTATTTCATCACATATTACAACTGCATCCAAAGTGGGGGCACGAACTCCTCCTGCCCTTATACATTCTGACAGGTTACACTGTATAGTTAGACCAGCAACTTCAGAAGCAGCTAAAGAGTCAAAGCACCCAACTACAGTTCTCTTAAACCAGCCTGGTTTTCAGCAAGGGACTTTCTGAAAATCAGACCCTATTAAATTGTCTCAGACTGGGCCCACACAAAGCGAACTGCCTAAAACCCTTCTGCAAAAACACCTGACTTCTGCATGCATCTCCTAAATACAGTGTAAAATAATTATGGTACACACAATACAAAATTAGGGTAGTTAGAAACTAGCCTCTTCTTCCAACTTGTAGCAATTAACTCCAAAGTCAAAAATCCTCAAAATTTTCGAAGCCACTGTGACGTTGGTGATGGATTTTAACTGATTTTCCCACAGAAACTGATGGTAAAACTCCCGTCAATTCAAAGAGCGTTCATCTAACTCAACTTCCAAGTGCTCTTGACAATCACATTCATAACTTCTGGGTGAGGTAACACACGTTTCAATCTTTTGGAAAATGATCGTTAAAGATAAATCTTATTATGAAGTAATAAAAACCTGATATTTATCTTGCAATGACAATAAAGACCTGTAATAAAGCACATATGTTCAACCAGAAGAAAATCTTACTGTGCTCTGCACGAACTGGTTTGTGGCCATACACTTCATAACATACAAGACCCAAACAGCACAGTACGTCCATACAGTGTCTCAAATGGACACTTAAACCACACTGAAAGAAATCCATACACTACTTTGAAACTAGCTCAGCCTCCCACCTGACATTTCCCCTCCGGCTGGATTAGCAGAATGATCTTTGTTAAGATCCAAAAGCCTTATCCCTGCTTCTCAGTCTCCCTGTACTACCCACTGTCCAGATGAAAGACAACTTGCAAAGGTTTAGGATCACTTCTGGTAAAATATCCTACATGAACTTCCATCATCACATTTAGCATCACGAAAAGATTTCCAAATATATTAATGGGAAGATTTGTGCTTGGCTTTTCTTCTGGAGTCTTCCTCTGAATAAGTTCCAAGATTCAGTTACAGGCGCCTTCTCAATATCTTTTCACAATACAAGCCAGGACTGGATGAACCAATGTTAATAGCCGATCCTCCGCTACTTAGTATGTCCTGTCATTTGTCATCGCCAGGGCCACTGGCACTGCTGGGATTTATAATCAAATCATGGTACATAAGAGACAAATGAGCAAAAATTCTTCTTAATTTGCAATGCCATTAATTCCATTGTAGTTATATTGACTGTACTAAAAGTCTGCCATTTTTAAATGGTGCACAAACACTTCACTCCCTGTGACAAGCACATGTATACTGAAACACAGATACAAAGATACACTGACACCAGCTCCATGTCCAGGAAGTGAAAATATCTGAAAGGCATATCTACACAGCACCGATTAAGACAACCCATAAATCCAGCGAGCTTCAGCAAGGCTCCAGAAGCGAAGCAGACAGCAGGGCATGTCTCACTTCCCTCAAGGAGGAAGCATTTACTGAAACCCTACACTGTCAAAGGTAGCTGCCAAAACAGCAGCAATTAATGCTTTCAGCTGCATATGCCCAGCCTATCCAAAATAATTTTAAGGTCAAGCTTCATCCATCTTCATTTGTTTTTAATTTCACCAAGGCAACTGCGACAAACTTACCGAGTTTCAGGCTGAACTACTTCGGGGTCAGGGGAGACAGAAGAGAAAGAGAGGTTAACGCAAAGTCATGTTTTTGCCTTACAAGCCTAAATAAATAACTGCTGGTGATGCAGAACAATACTGCATCTGTAAAATAAACAAGAGTCAAATCCCTATAGCTGAAACAACCAAAACAGAAGTTACTTTATCTCTTGGAAAGTAGCTGTCAGTATTAATGACATATGCAAAAGACAGCTGAATTACATACACACAAAAAAACCCCGACAGCAATCTTTACTTATAGAAATGCAGCGGACGCAATATTTCCAGTTCCCAAAAAGAACAGCTGTGAGCTAGTGTGGGAACAACCGAGGATGTCCGAACGCAAGCAACGTTCTCGTACCCAAGCACTTCAAGCTCCCCAAGCAAACGACAGTTGCTCACATCCAAAGGGGACAGTCCCAGTTTCGCAGGCTCCTTCAACAGGTAGCGGGCCTGCTGTGCACAATACGCTCTCCAGCGACACGATTCTCTTCTGGATTCCTGACGGGAAGTTTCAGAACCAGAAGGCACCAGCAACGGCTGCAGGAGGACCTGCCACCCTTCTGCTTCCCGGCCGGGGCACCCAGCTCCTTCCCGCAAACCAGGGTTTCTCAGCTCCTTCCCGCGCAGCCCGGAGTGTGCTGAGCTGTGACTACCATGCCCTGCTGCCATAAATCCCATCCTCCGGCTCCCCGTGCTGCCCCTGGGCTAGCACACCGTGGCACGGCCGCATCCTTGGGCCTCAGGTGTTGCCAGCCCGGACATCAGCATTTTTAGAACTTCTGTGAGCACACATGCAGGTAGCAGGGATGCTTTGCCAATTAAAGCAACAATGCTCCTCTCAAATGTCTCCACACAATAAAAACTCGGCTTCTGGAAAACAGGTTTTGTTTGCGATTTTGTTGGGTTCCCCCCCATCCGCCCCCCAAGTACAACTTGGAGACAAAGATCTTGCCACAGCTGTAAAACCCAGTGCTAAAGCTACACTACAGCCCAAGGTTAGGCTTTGCTATTTATACAACAGCATCCTTGCATTAATACTTTAAAGTTCTTGTAGTCCATTTCTGTCTTTTTCATACAAATAATACTTGCAAAAGCAAAATGTCTTTATTCACGTAGACCAAACAGAGCCTTTTTCCCTGTAATAGCCTGGAAGCTAATAACTATTTTAGAGCAATTCCAGTACAATAAAATGCTGTTATTGGCTGTTTACATAACGGTGAATTAACCCCCACCGATACCTTTCAGGAATTCACAAAACGCACTTTGCGAGAGCTAGTTAATATGGTAAGTGCAAAAGCTGTCTCGATTCAGAAGACTGTCTTTCAAAGCAAACACGCTTAACCTGCAGTTTCAGTCATGGAAGAAATTACTCAATTAATTGCAGACAACAAAAACAACAGGGTTATAACTAATGTACAGTAAATGCTCTGTGGGTGTGATGCAAGCTCATTTCCCAGTAGTGTACTCTCTTACATCCGAACACATTTCTCACCCCACTGCTGTAAAACAGTTTAAGAATGTTAAATTTACTCAGATTTTTTTTTCCCCAACAGACATTTGTTTTCTGGCAACGAATACTATTATTAACCCAGGTAGGGTTTGTTCTCTTAATACAGCATTTTGCAGCATGGTATTTTTCATGCTTTCTTCTAGACCATAAATGATCTTTTTCCAAACTTAAAACCAAACATCAGCATTTATGAAGTTTTTGCCTGTCCTAGTGATACCCTCACAGCTACAAAAGAAAAGACCACAGTGACAGGACTCGATAAATTCCCACCCGCTTCTAGGAATTCAAGCAGGCAAAGAGCAGCAAAAAGCTGGAAAGCACAAAAAGACCCCATCAGCGGCAACCGCTCCCCTTCCGACACTCGGCGAGAGATGGAGTAAAACGCTAGTAATTAAAGGTAATGGAAAGAAAACTTACCCAAGCAAACACTGATGTCTTCTTCCGTCATTCCTTCCACTCACGTTAGAGACATCTGTCAACGAGCTGATCCAGGCTAGGAATCAGCAGAGGGCTAACACCGGCACTCGCCGCCTGCTTTACTGCTCACAGCTCTTCAGGGCACGTTTACACGCCCGGTTTACGATCAAACCGCTACCAACCAACTGCGCCAGCAACACACGCAGGTGAAAATTCAAGAGAAAACCCCCCGCTTCTAGCAGACGACAGCCAGCTCTGGGCAGACGGCAGCAATATCCCCAGACGCCCTCCCCGGCCGGCACCTCAAACCCGCCTCCCCTCAGGCCCGGAGAGGTCTCCCCCGCGCAGACCGCCCTCCCCTCACAGCTTTATTGCGTTTGATTTGCAACGGTGCCCGCAGCAGCTCGGGGCTGCCGGCTCAGAGGCGGGAGGCCACGCAGCCGCCCTGCCCCCTCGGCCGTCACCCCGCTTCCCCCGGCTGACGGGCGGCGGCCGGCCTCCCCCGCGGCCTCGCCATGGCAACGGCGGCGACCGCGGAGAGGGGC
>Ga0065711_1031615_pt1 | contig 29205 bp, 10 predicted proteins | sample Hoacrofraction12_FD_59098 | JGI IMG/M metagenome (GOLD analysis project Ga0065711, IMG submission 59098) | Hoatzin crop microbial communities from Cojedes, Venezuela - Epithelial fraction 12 v2 (version 2) | ecosystem: Host-associated > Birds > Digestive system > Esophagus > Crop | place... | reverse complement strand
AACCCCCCCCCCCCCCCAAAAAAAAAACCCCATGCTACCATGACCACAGACCTAAAGACATTCTTACGAAAAGGTCCACAAAGTAAACTGAAAACTGGTACTAGGACCAGTTGCCTTTGGTTTGTTCGGGATAAACAGAGATCGTTAGCCTAAAGTCAGAGCTTGAGGTAAGAGATTTTACTGCTGGAACCAGGAAGCATAGTAAGCTTTACAGCCTGCTTTAACCTTGGCAGGTTATCTATGAGAGGTTTAATTGTAGTCAAGAATATGAACTAGATGTTAAACACATCATTATTGAACTTTACACTCATATTTAACATACAAAATACAGGATACAACATATTTATGACCAACAATAAGGTACCAAACCCAACAGACGCCAGTGCCAAATCTGACTGGCATCAGTTAACAATCCTCTGCTTTTTAGACAAAAAAAGATAATCAAATGCAAATCCTTTATTTTATTTTCACCCCATGAACAACCATTTTATAGTATCTATTAAACATCAAAAGTGAATAAAATTGCACTTCTGGAATTCCCAGAAATATGCAGAACACATTTACGCAGCTCCCGAGTAGAAAAGGTGCTGTATTACTAAGCAGTTCACACTTTCATGTATTCCTTAGGGAATTTTCTGTACAGGCTTCTGTTATCAGAGTGGCAACTCCTGTCTTTTGTTTTGTCTCTAACGACCTGCCAGGATAACTAAACCCACAACTCAGTTACTACAGAACCTTCTGGACAGACATCAGAAGACTGGCATGACAGCAACTCATGCCTCTAACAAAAAGGAGAAAATCTCCAGCACCAGATGTCCAGTTAATCCAGCCTCAAAGGCAAAAAAAACACCCAAAAACCAAAACAACCCTCCCCCGCCCAAAAAAAGGGACCGCGGAACAGATACATCTATTCTATTTGACCTGACCAAGTACAAATCCTCAAAAATATAAAAATGCAAAATAAAACAAAGTATTTGAATATTGCAGCCTTCATTTCAACCCTCGAAGTCCTCACAGAAGTAACCCATAGCTCATTATGAAGATGTCCACACAGCAACATGATTCTATTATAAATCTATAGTTATTTCATCACATTCACAGGCGTCCCTCTCAATATAAATTACACGCAGTCCAAACAGTCCACCTAAATAAATTACAGCATTTAACCTATGAATTAATTTAGACACTGGAACCTCCCTTTAGCAGTGTAAGCATAAATTTCTATGCGTTGGCATGCAGAAGCCTCAAATCCTCTCCTCTGGTCAGAGCTCTAGGCTACATCTAGGCACAAGACAGTTCTTAAAATACCGGTTCCTCCCATGTGAGGACCATTCTGGCAAATACTCTCAGAAAATAAGAATTTGGCTGAATAAATGGAGTTTTGTATAATCAGTGCAAAAGGAAGGAAAGATTTGGGAACTATCTGGACAGCATATGTCTCTGTCCATCTGTCCAACAGCCCATTTGAAGACATTCACCCAGGAAAGAGAGTATCTATTTTCATCTCCTCTATCCAAGTCATTTAAGCACGTTTTGACTCAGCCCTTTCATGCTGAGGTCATCTCCAAGAATAAGTCCACTGAATTTTCAAGTCTTGCTTGACCAGTCTTGCAGAAACTGTTTTGGTCTGTATAATTACCCATAGTCTTAAGTCAAGACCTTGCCCAGCTGACACCCCCAGCTTCTCCTTGGCCCTTCATAGTGCCCACTTTAGGCAGCTCCCACTCAGACTACTGGCTTCTGCAAATTCCACACCTGGAATGCAACACTTACTAAATATTTTACGGCATTACAAAACACTGTAACATGGAGCAAATCCCTACTCTCAACATTTGAAACAGTAGAAAAGAAATTCCGATTTCAAGAACTATATACTAACTGCATCTAAAATAAAAGGTAACACAAACTAAAGTTCCATTACAGCAAGACATACCCACTAGAGTTCCACAGGATGCAGGCACTAATATTTTGAAAAATCTTTTAGGCCACAGTCATAATAAAGAAATTGTACTTGCTTTCTTTCAATCTTGAAGAGTTCTCTTTGAAAATCAGATGATACATAGTTAATTAATTTTGGTAATAAACTCTGTTTAATATTTTGCCAATTTAAAAAGCACATTTTCCAAAAGAAAAAGAATTTGTAAATTTTTATATACAGAATTATAAGAAAAGCAATAAAAAACGATGCCTTGGTCACGAAAAAGAGGGAGGATATTAAAGGTTTTGGTGTTTTTCTGGTGGGGGGGGCATATGTTTTTTTTAAATATGGCCTTAATTTTAAGTGAGATAGTTGGTCTTAAACATAAAGATTACCCTTATCTTTTAATGCAGCCATTAGATATTTTTTATTGAACGCTTGTCAGAAATTCCTGCTGTTTGCCCATTTGAAATACTGTAAATCTCAACTACATCCTTATATATGGATTATTTTGAAGCTCTCTACTTCGAATAAAGAAGGCCTTGATTCAGTAGAGTACTTAAGCCACCAAATTATTATATTGTTATATTTAACCGGTCCTATGGGATGCATCTTCTGGCTACAAAAGAAAATTTAACAAAATTTATTATATGATAGTCATTACTCAAACATACTGTACAATAGTTTAAGACTGCTTCTATTTTATCAATTAACGTGGAAAAAAGTCTTCCATATTAACCCCTTCATTATTGCACACGTGCACACTACAACGTTAAGGGACTAATGCCTTTTCATTCAATGATACACAACTGAACAGACGAACTACATTCATACAAAAATATTACAAACTAGTTGAGGATGGCAGACAGTTCATACTGCATAACCGCAGTGTATATGACTGGTACGTTTCACAGGCAAAAGAAAAAAAATCCAACCAAAAGTCTTTACACATGCAATACACAGAAAGGAAGACTATTGCTCCCGCAGGCATGAAACATAGCTTTCTACAAATCTATACCAAACGTATGCCTTGGAAAACATTTCTATTTCAAGAGACTGGCATACAAAGCTGCTACTGCCTTTTTTTTTTTTTTTTTTTGAAATGACAAATGTGCTCTTTAATGCTTTTACAGTCTTGCAGTTCTGCTGATGTCATCAGCCTAATCAGTCACAAAACTATTCACTAGGACATCTACCATCATGGTAATGTCAAAATGAGCTATATTCATTTAGGTACTGTGATCTAAATATCAAACTACAGCAAATTAAATACTTACTGTAACAAAGTTAAAGTAAATAGACACAATTATTTTTTTTCCCACGACAGCTATGTCATTTATAAACTGAGCAAAGGAAACAGTACCTTTATTCTGGCATTGAGATTTAGGCAACTGGGATAAGTATAGTCCAACAACAGCATAGCATATTTTCTTGTATAACACATGTTGAAGTATGTTATGCACACAGCCACGGTATTGAAGCGTTATATAGATGACTGTATGTATCCCTATCAAACACATCCGAGTATAAATTCAGCACAAAATAAAACCAAACTCTGCAGAAATTTTACACCAAAAACCCAGAATTCAGACTGCTAGAAATCCATGTGTTTATTAACATTTTTATTGTGGGGCAGTGGGGAACACAGAAGGGGATAGAACAGACAACTGAAGCAGGCGGGACAATAGAGAAGATCTGTAAGCAAGAACTCCTAACAACAGAACACAGTAAAACCATGTCAAAGTCAAATGTTTAACAAAGCTTGATGAAAATAAAATTTTATGTATTCTATGTAGCTGTCCTGCTAATGAACTGCTTCAAAATATACTCCAAGTTTTTTACACAAGAACCATCAATGACAGTTTAAAACAGTTTTGAAATACAGAAAGTACTAACATCTTGACAAAACCTGGACAGGGGACACTTACACCAAGCAGAAATTCAGATGGGAAACATTTAAACAGAATATAAACCAACTGGACAGCACTTACCTAAAGACATTTAGCTGCTTTAGAATATACCCGTGCTTTTCTCTGACATATCAAGAGTCCCATAAAGGACAACTGTTAACAGCATTGCTTCAACCACAAAGTTCAAGCAATGGGGGCCTATTTCTGATTTGGCTTAGGTACCTGTGGAAAGCACAGGTGTTAGCGTCCTCTAGGGCTCACACACGTTCTGAACTAACACGAGAACGACCATGCCATTACTGCCTTTGCCAGTGAAGGCTCATCCCGTCAGTGACAGGAACAATTACTACTGGTGGAGCCAGCAACAGCTCCTTGTGCTACACTAGGCAACTGTGGGTACTTGCTTCCTTAACTCACACTTTAAGGATGCAATACTACAAATGACGACCTCGCCCTTACCCACAGCCACTTAAACGATCCCCAGGCCAGGTATTTTGCTTCACTCTTAGATGCCTGTTGACACACCAAGCTGACGAAGTGTGACTACCACCCTGCCAGGCTGCAGCTGAATATTAGTACCAGGCTGTTTCTGCCTGGATGCAGATTATCTGTAAACACAGTTCAACCTTTCTCCAAAAAGAGGTAATAAAAAAGAAAGATACCTTTTCCAACATGGATAAATAACAACAGAAAGATACGCGGTGGAGGGTCTGACAATAGCTGTAAGAATACTCTTATACTGATAACAACTCAGAAAGGATGCTTTTATTTTGTTAAAAATAGCTTCAAAAATACAATTCCAGAACACACAGTGACCAAAAACCCTTTTAAAAAACATTAGCACCTGGTACGCATTTATTAATAAGTAAAAGCACTACTGAATGCATAGTTTTATACTCGCTTTGCGTGTTTTCAAGAGTAAAGAAAATCTAACCAGAATTTCATTTCCACTCAAAAAAAGTCTCCAACTATGAATGTGAAAGGAGACAAAATTCTTCCCATAAAATAGCGTTACAGTCTCAGCTAACATAAACCCATCAACAGATGAGTTACACCACTAACAGAAATTAAAGGTCCAATCTAGTATCTTAGGAAAAAAAAATCATAGCAGGAGAGGTCTTGCTGAACCCAGCCTCAAGTAAAGAATCATACTGCTTCATAAGCATTTTTGCATTTCAGAATTATATAATATCAGATACATTTAATAAATATAGCTGTGTGTTCTCATGCTGTCACCTACCAGAGTGCAAAGATTATTAACGAAAACCTTCAGCTACAGAATACCTTGTAACAAACTGCTTACTGAGGAAAGTCCAGTGAGATCACTGGTGAGAAAAATAATAGAGAAATATGCCCTGTTTTGCATTTTAATCTTGATTCATTTTGAAGAGTTCCAAAAACTCCACACATTTGCAAAAAAGATAAAATTACTATAAATTACAGTGGAAGATTAGTTTTGCTTTCTGATGCAAACCCTATTGGCTTTGGCAATATATGCCACATTTGCATATGCTGAACACTGCTTCAGTCATATTTTACCATCAAATACTGTACAGTAACAGCATCCAAAGAGTTATTTTATGTGGAATCCACAGGAACTATGCCAACCCGTTTTTTCAATGAAGCAAATCTATTGATATTAAATGCATACTACTAGATAAGACCAAAACTACCACCCACATTCTGGGCCAATTCTTCATTTGTTCTCTGCTGGAGTCTTCTTCTAAAGCTATTTGTCTGATATAACTGGATGCCTTTCAAATGTCTTCTTACATCTTTTTAAACATGCGATGTTTGTCTGCATGCCTGTTCAGTAAGTCTAATGACCATGTAGCTGGCTCTTGTGTACTTTAAAGTCTGATTTTGCTTTGCAAAACAATTTGCAACTTTTGTCTCTATTGAAAGTTTTTAGGAAATGAACACTCAACTACATAAGATCAAATATTATTAGTTTTGTTCTTTTTTGCATTTAGTTATTTTAATTTTTATTATCTTCAGAAAACAGAAGATACAACTTCACACACATTCCCATTCTGAAATGTCCATTTTTTTTCCTCCAGCAATACTACTTTCAGTTAACAAGCGTAAATAAGATGAGCATGCAAGCAGTGCAGAAAAGTTGCTGCTGTGCTCCAGATATTTAAAAACTTTATAAAACACAAGAAAGGTCCTGCCAAAGAAAAAGTATGCAAGTCTGATAAATTCCTTTGCAGTAAGTGAGAAAACTATCATATATATATATATGCACAAAGATCTTGCCTGTAGCTACTTGTTTCCACTGTTAATTACAAAACTTACTGTGGAAAACAAGAAAAGGTATCTGGCTTGTAAAGATGCTTAGTAACTGTTAAGTATCTAATGAACAACTCATTTTAAAATATATATTTCTATTACAGTTGTACTATTTTTTTGCAGATCTACTGCAGAATTTTCTCTACAAGGGATCAGATAATAGAGATCAGTTATCATTTTGCTTTGAGACACATAGATATGATCGAGGCCCAAATTACTTCATGAAAAAAAACACAGACCCTTTCAGTTCCAGGGGAAAGTGAGAGCAATCAATTAAAAAACAAAAAAAAAAATCAAGGAAGACAATGTCTATTCAAAGGAGATAAATTCTCATAGAAAATCAACAGCTGATTCAAACCTGTTCACGGGTATTTTATTTTTGCTTTCTATAAAGGTATAATCTCAATGCACCTCAAAACAAAAATAAAGCCGTACATCCAGGTATTTGTCATAAGATCATTTCTAATATGGTCATTAATGGTTGGATCAAACCTCAGTGAAGCCTGAGGTCTCTGCAAGCAAATAATATAATCTGGTGTAAGACTAGAATGATTACAAACTGCAGGACTTCAGCTACATGCTCTTCAGCCACTTCTATGAACCTGCACTGAAGATTTTCAAGGTTTATTAACATGTACTGCATTATAAAATTCAACAGACAGCTCACCACTGTTCAGTGGAGGAGTAATATTCATATTACCTTTCTGAAATGATAGTAGATCAAAAACATAAAACAAAGCCAAAGTGAAGGCCACTGGAAAATATTTACTAACTAGGATCCAAGAGGTTAACTCACAGTTGTAAGCAGATTTATGCAAAATGGGTAAAACATTATTAGCCTCAGCTGTCCATGTTATCCCTGCTCAAGATTAGTGCTACTCCATCAGGGACAACTGAGGAACAAGGAATGTAAACTGTAACCACTCAATTGTTAATCTAGCATATAATTATGAACTGAAGCTGGCAGTAGTTTGCATTAACATCTATAAACTGTGCCCAATTTAGCTGTTCCTGCTGGCTACAGAAGCATCTGAAATTGCCAGCTTCTTCTCTCAGGTTGATCAGCCTCCAGGTTCTGGACTTTTTCTTTTTTTGGTTATCCAACAGGTTATCCAGTAGTTTAATCAAAGTGTAAATCATACATAAGAAGTGTTTCATTCTTGCGTCTTTTTGACATTAGTATTTGTCTATTGGCACTATTTTGTTGAAAGAGGAATAAGTAAAATATTTGCAGAGATTCAATATTCTGTACATCATGCAAGAATATGATACAAGGGAGGATACAAAACTACTTTTTGATTTGTTAGGGTACAAAAACATTAGAGAATTCTGTGATGTTTTTGCAAACATCTTTCAAATACTAGAGGCTGAACTTCCATAAAAAGTCAATTCATTACTTAGCTAGATTTTACTAGTCTTAATTTGACCGTGAACAACAACAGAAAAAAGGCTTATCATAATTCCACCCCCATCTTTACTACTGCAGTCTACGCCCTCTAACAGCAATCCCCAATAAAGGAACAGGTGGGATTGTGATTAAACTTGAAAAGCAGCACCTGTGAAGAATGAGTATCTGCTGCTGCTCCACAGAGTCCACAACTGCAGTTTAAACTCAGCAATTTGGAAATAAATGCACTTTTTGTTTTAAATTGGAATCAAACTCACAAGAAAGGAAGACAGCTCCTTTAAGGCAGCCCCTGGACTTCCACTGAATCTTCACAATCATGCTGACAATTTTTAATCATTCTCCTCATTCTACTGTCTTGTATGGCCATCATTCATCTTTTATTTCTATCCCAGAGAAAATCCTAATCCCCCTCAATTACTCAAGTATAAGCTAAGTCACTCAAAGGTATCAGAAACAAGTATTACAGAATCTCTCAACACTCTCCATAGTTTATTTCACAGTAGCAGCAAAACTTTGAGGCTTTAGAATAAAAAAAGATAAAAATTACCTTGCAACAACTCCGAAAAATATTAATCCTTTTTAATTTGACTGACTTAACTGAGCTCAGTCTGTGCCTTCTAAACAACCGAAGCACTCTTTTTGTTAAATATTATTTATTAAATAGGTTTTTGTTTTATAATCTTTTCCTCATCTGAAAAGGCTCCTATTTTAGAATCGTGTTCAGGCAACCATTCATTCATGTGATTCTTTAAAGCAGTCTGTTTATTTCTTGAGGAAGGGTAGTAGATTTTTTAAGACTAAGAGCTGTAGCATTTCACTTTGCTTGCATTGCCTTCTCTAGTGATTTCATGAAGCCATTAGGATGGATGATAGACACTATCCTACTTATATAGTATTCTTTTATTTTACACCTTGTAATTAAGTTCTGGATTCATGCCTTTTAACTAATACCTCCTTCACACAGGTGTAAGACACAACAAAGTACACCTCAGCACTCTACCAAATAAAATCCATTTCTTATTCAAAACTTCTCTAAAGCGCTGTGTTGAAAAGGAAACAAACATTGCAGCATCTCTCAAATACCAAGAGACAGAACAAACTGCAGAACCAGACACCTCCAGGAACAGGCAGGCCTATGTCGTAACTTTACCAAAACCATAGCCCACCCTAAATCGTTAGTCTTCATGCTCAAGGCCAAGGCTGCAAGGGTGCAGCAGGGTGGACTGCTCCCTAAGGATGGGGAGCCAAGCATGACAGCATGGCTGGCAGCCACCAGCCAGAACCCCATCCCACAGTACCTGTGCTGGTGGACGCAGAGATAGCAGCAGGTTGAGCCAAGAGACTAGGTCCTCTGGCAACTCACAGCAATGAGGCAGAGTCCCAGCCATGCCAGGCAGCCAGGTGATAACCAGGGGGTGGACTCCAACCCTCAGTGCCCGCAGCTGGGCCGGGGGTGCCCAAGCAAAGCCTGCTGGGGAATTCACAGCCTGCCAAGGGCACGCCCAGCTCCTGAAGGTATGCTCACAGGGACACAAACCAATCTTAAATTCATTTTAAAGTGAACTGGCAATTAATATATAATCTATAAAGTCTCCTCATAAAACACTACCATGTAACTGGCAATCTGCTCCAACTGAAGTTTTTCATTTGTTTCCATCTGCAGCCCACAAAGAAAACGACTGCAGTAACCCACGCTGGGAAGGACAAGATTAGAGATCAAAATACACAATCTTTTTGTAAAGCAGATAAAAGAAAAATAATATTCCATGGTCATGTCACAGCACTGAACGCCAGGTGAAGATAAGCAGTACTAAGAAATTACAGAATGAGTCAGAAAATAGAAGCTGGAAAAGGGACAGATATTAGCCCTGGTATTAAATTAATTGACTCTTCCCCCAACCCACAAATAATATCTAGCTTGCACAGAATCAGTTTACTCTCCTCCAAAGACCAATCTCAGCCAAACTTCTGAATAAAAAAATAAGAGAAGGAGAAGAGGGAAATCAATAAAATCAAAATGAGCCTACTTAAAAACAAGAAGTATGAAATATGTTTTTCCTTGAACAATTCAAAATTGGAACTCTCTGCCCTAAACATAAGTGAAACCAAGAAATAGGGACAGTTAAAAAAAATAATTAGACATTGTAAAGAATGAGACTATCTCCATAACTACATGATATTTTTCCTCTGTCTTGAAAAGGAGTGAAGCTTGTATTACAAGGTATAGGTCAACAACTAATGAACAAGATGAAGGATAAATGTTTTTAGAGAGACTCAGGCAGCCATTTGGCAAAAGGAGCAAAAAGGAAATGGCAAGCCTCTTAACCTTTGCTGCTTTAGCTCACAATTAATCTGGTAGGAGATAAGAAGCCCATAATCCTTTTATGGGTTTTATCAGAAATAATAAGCCAACAAGTTTATAAAATGCATATGCAAACCACTGTATACTAAGCTTATTAAAGAGGAAACAATAAAATGAAAGATCATAACTGAAATATCCTGTAGCAGATGCTTAGAGAAAGAATATAAGAAACAGGGCAAGTAAAGCACAACCCTTTCCTTCTTCTTCCCTCCCAGTTACAATCCCTAGTTTCAGAATTTCTGTGCTAGGGGTTGTATTTGGAAAATTATTTTCAGCTGCTCCCAATGAACCTATCTTCCATAAGGGCTGCGTATAATCCTTTTTTGAACCCATATATAATTTGGCTTCTGCAATGCCCAGTGCAAAGACTTCCATAATTTATTTACACATTGTATGAAAAAAAAGATTTGTTTTTCCTTAAACTTCCACATGATAAATTTGTTGAGGTAGAGATTAGCTCTGAAATAGAATATAGTTTAAATGGCACAAGTGCTATGGACAAGAATACTTAGGAATAATCAATACTACCTATGCCAAAAGAATAATTGAATTGCAGTAGTTTGCCTAAAGACAAAGACAAGAAGATGAGACAACATTATAGCAGTCATCAGGAAAATAAAAGGGTGTTGAAAAGAGGAATGGAATGATCTGTTCCTCATGTGCACAGTGAATAAGCAATAGGTTTGAACTGTAGTAAGGAAGCTCAAAGCTGGATGTTGGGGGGGGGGCGGACCCCATCCTAACAGCAGGGCTAATGAAAAGGACTGCTTGGGATATTAGCATAGTTTCACTAATATAAAACTGGATGAGAATCTCTTTGAGGTTCCATGGATCTGTTAATCTTGCTTTAGCAAAGAGCACTGCATTAAATGTTTTCTTGATGTCCCTTCCAGTATAGTGCTACACAATTAGAAAGAAAGGAAGTCAACAGACATCTAGTTCAGTGGTTTATTCCACTCCCTCCATTAGTCTTGTGTTCAGTTTCTGACTTTATTTACATCACTAGAGAATACTCATTTTTCTCTCCAACTCAGGAGAAAATACACAGCATTGTGATTACCTGAAATATAACAGAGTAACTAGATGGTGAAGGTGCACAGACTTTATTGTGATGGTGTTTACACCCAGTCATGCGAGCACATTCAGGTTGCTCTTGCATTGAACAGTTCCCAGACACTGCAACAGCATCTGCTAGAAACCAGCTTTCTGTACTCTCTAAATTCAAAATACAAATTAGAGAACAATAATCTAGCTTTTTGACAGATATTATGCCTTTGCCTTCTGGACAACATTGTACTGGTCATGATAAAAACTATAGTTATCAGTGGGGAAAAAAAAAAAAATCATTTAAAACTAAAGACCCAGTGGCCATCTAAATCTAAATTCCTTGCATTCCTACGTGAAGTTCAAGGAGTGAAAATGACTGGGACAGTGTATGTTTAGCACAATATGCAGTTAAGAAAGTAGCTTTTGGATTTTAGCCTTTCTAGCCACATATATTGAAGAGAACAAGCTAATTCTGTATTAAACAAAATTCAGTTTAAATGGATACATATAGATAAAGTTATTTGCTCGCAATAAAAGAATTGGTTTAATCCAATAGGTTGGTTTGGTTTTCATTTCTGTCTATATTTCAGGTCAAGGTATCTCAAAGGCCAAAATTTTTCAGAGTTAGTGAAGTGTAAATATATCATCTTACCCTGTAGGTATAAATGAGGGATATAATCAAACATCAGCAACTATGTAAAGCGGTTGACAGGAGAGTTCATCTCATATTTATGTGCAAGCATCATCTTTGTGTGTGCTGATATACAATTGTACAAACAATTCTATTGACTTTATCACTGCAAAGCTACAGATAAAAGTATGCAGCAAATCCCATAATCCTCGTAATAAATGCTTTATATATTTTCCAAACTGTTAGTCATTTCCCAAATCTTCCAAACTTGGAAAATACATAAAACATTTATTATGAGAATCTTGAAATAATTGGAATACAAGCCAAAGGACGTATAATAATCTCATTCATAAACCTTTACATACACTCTATTCTGAAAACAGTTTTTCTTACCTTGTCGCTGAGGAAAAGAGAAGGGGTACTGGTGGAAATACATAAAACATTAATTGTTCCTCTATTTTTAGCCCCATATATTGAAAATAAATGCTTTTGACTGGCTAATACAAAGACACTAGTCTTTATGATACTAAACTCTTGTTGTAAATCTGGCTATCCATTCTAAAACAAACATTGCCCTCCTGTTTGGAATATTTAAAGAAGACAATACAGAATGTCCGTATGAGATGTGTTCTTCAAAAGAACAACTGAGCAACCTGAGTATATGTGCACAAACAGAAATAAGAGTCTGTAATCCACATTGAGCTTCAAGAATATAACATTTAATGACAAACATGTTAGAATTACGACAGCTTTCGTACTTGAACTTCAGCAAACTCTTTTACGTTAACTACCACCCATTATCCTGTTACTGAGGTAAGACGTACTTCAAAGTAGATTTGAAGGCACTGAAAAGCACTGGAGTTCGGACAAATTATATTGACAAGTACACGGAGATAACAGGGACATGAATCCCACCCTAGCAGCAGGGATTATCTGGAAGGATGACTCTGGAATGAGAAGTAATTCTGCCATAAAAGCTAACCTGTGGTCAGAGCACATGGTTTATGCAGAAGCTCTAGGATAATCTATCAACAACTGCTTCTAGTTTCATGTACAGGTAGGTACCGGGATCCATTCTGGAGAATACCATTGTTATCAACCATTGGTTTACATACCCTAAATTATTCTGATTTTTTCTTACATACCCTAAATTATTCTTATTTATTCTTCAGGATTCCAAGAACTAATCACAGTATTTGGTCATGACCATACTAAGTATTATGAGGCACCAGGCACACAGCCTCAGCATTTAATCAGCTCCAAACAGTCCAGCTTACAGCAGTGTCCTGCTCATCTCGCTCTAGTGGGCAAATGAATGGCTCGATGTATATTTGAATCTGCCTGAACTGGTCCCACAACAGGTAGTCAGTTGGCCTAGAAATACGTCATGGCTCAGTGACAAGGCACATCTGACTAGCACAGAAAGAGAGAAGAATCAGTCTTAAAAGTACACAGAGAAAGCTTTAGCTTGCAATTAGAAGCAGTAAAATGGAACTCGGAAACTCAGGCCAGTTCCCAAAGTTTCATGTTGCCTATGACAAAAACAGTCCCACCTTCTCCCATAGTTAGCTGCCTGTTCTAGCACTTCAGCTGCCACCTCCCTTGTGCCAGCAAAAGCATTTATGGGACAATTCTCCCTCCTCCCCCCAGTAACTTGCACCAGGGAACAAATCAACTTTAAAGGCACCCCAACAAAAAGTCCGACTGGCCTTGCCTCCTCTCCCCATAAAAGCAGAGGCTGATTCAATTCCAACAAAGTCCCAATGTGTTCTTCAGCACCACAACATTGGTGCTACCACAACAGGAGACAGAATTAGAAACAAGAGGCTGAGAGCGGCAGCAGTGCGGCAGCACCTGAGACATCATAGTCCTGTGGCCAGGCTTTACTGATAAAAACCTCACAACTCGACTGCCAGCAAATGTACCTTGTAGAGTGTTAAATCATGTAAAGGGGAAATCATCATTCTGTGTAAAAATAAAACCAGAACTTGGTGCTTTTGCAAAGTTTCTGCAAAACTAGCAACTCTGAGGCAATGAATATCCATTCACTTTTCTGTTGGCCTTAATATTCCCTTGTCTACCAGCTATATGTTTATTCATTGTACATTACTTGGTTTGTTATTTTCCTTTATTCCATTTCCTATTTCAGCCTCCTCATTAATTTTTATGCTCTTTTGTTTTCATTTGTATACTTTTCATCACTTCAATTTCCTAATATTTCAGGAGTCCAATTAGCTACTTCCATATCTTAATCACACTGAGATTCCTTATTCAGCTATAAATATAATTTTATTACTGCTGTTTTAATGACTAACTGTTATAATAACTATTTTATATAAAATAATTTTGCTTAAAACTTTCCCCATTTCCTTCACTTGTCTGTAATTCATTCCATCTCTCATCATACTTTATATTTTGTTCAGTAGATCTTATATCATCCTAAAATGTTTCCTGTACTAAAAACTAATTACCTGGGGAGGGGGTAAGCTTTCACTTCATTTCACCATAAACATAAAGATCCCACACTGAAACACTTCCTCCACATTTATCAAACTGTCGTAAAGTTGCTAAATGCAACCCAAAATTGAAGACAGATACTATCTCCACATGACAAGGCATACTCTTTCAATAAACATGAAAGCATAGGCCAGACAGGCATTCTGAATACAGTGCACAGCTCTGCTGTTCTGAATATCAACATCACCAACAAAAAATGTGTGCTAGTAATACACGAAACCATCACTTTTGAACTGGGAATCCATCATTATTCTCATCTTTAATTTCTGTAATAGCACATACTTGCAATGAAATAGTTAATATTTACTTCCAGCTTCTAAAAGCTCTATTATTTCAGGCAGATCATTAACTTCTGAAAGACCTGAGATGCTGATGCTTGTAACTATCAAAAAACCCAGAATGAAAGTCTCCAAGTCAAAATGGATGGATCTGATTCTGCTCGAACGATTAGAATTTTTTGCTTTCTAATTATTCACATTCTGTGAGCTACATAGAATTTTTTGCTTTCTAATTATTCACATTCTGTGAGCTACAAGATTTGTCTATGGTATAAAGGTAAAGACAAAATCAAGGTCTTCTGTAAGAAAACCATACACAAATGCCTATGTCATATTATATTGTGTATAGAACTTTGATGCAATACGAATCCAAACAATAGGTCATTCTCATGAAGGCCATTCAGATTCAATTTTTTTTAAATTTCTCTTCCACTGCTATACTTTTTAACTTTGTTTTTATGAAGGAAGAATTAAAAGCATTAAAGAAAGTACAAAGTAATGCATTTTTATGTTAGTCTGCATCTAAGTAGTGAAATTTACTTGTAAAGCCCCATCATACTGAACTTCTTACAAGGGGGGTTAGGGCTTCTTTGTGGTTTGTTTTTGTTTGTTTGTTTAACCTGCTTCGTTCATGTCAGAGTCCACTGGTTCTCTCTGGTAAGGTGGGCTGTAGCTGTACAGTATCACACTTCTACCAGTCTATGCAACAGACTTAACCTGAGCTCTTCTGACCCTGCACTATTCAGGCTACTGCTAAGCTTTCTCTGCTTGCAAAAACAAATCTTCTTTTAAAAACACTTTTTTAGTTCCTCTTGTTATTTTCCTGTCTTTCACTTGAAGAATTCAGAGAATACTGATACTCAGTGTGGATGTATGAGAGGCCTATTTTTGTAGGGGGAAATATCTTTATACTTCTTGTTACCCAAAACAGAGACCTATATGATGTTATTACACAATACACTGCATTAGTTCAAGACAAGCCAGGTGGACATTAGACTTGCTGTTGGATTTTAGACTCAGAAGCATAAAATCTTTATAAACCAAATTTAATGGTATTGATATCACTGTCAATTTCTACCAGCTGAACACGTGATTGTGTTTCACAAAATCTAAATTCAGTTGCTGATCCCAAAGGATACCAGAAAAAAGGTTTTGTCAAGAGTGTAAATTTCCTAAAATCATATCCAGTGAATTGTATCACAGATTTAAGACATAAATTGCTAATGAATGTTTTATATTTGATAATTTGTATAATAGATCACCTGCAGTTCTAGCTGCTTTCAGTTACCTTTCAGTGGTACATAAAGTAATTTTATCAGCTGCCGAGGTAGTTTGATTTAATTTCACAGAAAGACACAAGCTCATGCTTGTTTTACAGTATATTAATCGACATATCTAATTACTACTGATGTGTACTTTTAAAAATCCTCTTCTACTTTCCATTGAAATACACGATTAAACATTTGAATTTAGAAATGAATGGTATATATGGTTTGCTACTGACTACCAAAAAAAATTTAGCACTGATACCAAGATATAATACCTAGAAGTTGCTCAAATTGTTTTAATTTCTAAACCACTTTGCTGTTGTTCAAAAATGACAGTTATACATTATTTTACAAATTCTTTTTTCACTTTGGTCTTCTTTCTCACCCATCAGAAAGAAGTCTCCCCTCCTTTATGGGCTTTCAGCCTTTGGAAATAACATGACATTTATTCAGTAAGAAGTCCTTTTATAATCTATGTAGTAGCCCAAAGTTGATTTTCTCCTCAAGTAACAGAAGCTGAACTTCAAACAGCTGTTAACCTCTTTGCAGAAACAAAGGTGGACAACATGTTTTACCAGTCTGACTAATCTTTATGAGGCCCACCTTAAATATTAATATCCTAAACAATAAGCAGAAAATGAATTTGTTCTCCACACGAGAATGTTTTCAGCAGAAATTGCAGAAGCAGCTACCACTGATACAATCAATATGTGATCCTTCCATCAAACTTAGAAATTTAACTGTCATAAAGACCAGGATAGCACACCCATCAAATCTCACATACATTACTATATATGTATCATTTTAAGTTCTCTGAAACCAGAGGAATTCCTACACCCCCCAAAAAAAACCAAAACCAAACAACCCTAATGAACCAAAAATTTCAGTCCTGATCTTTACATAGATTAAGCTCCAGCTCTGACAAGTGTTTTTTTTTCAATCTCTACACCTTTTCTAAAACACTATGTATCATACTCATCAAGAAGCCCCCTGCAAATGAGTAAGTATATTGAAAATCAGTAACTTGCTGTCTCTTGGCCTTATTAGGAAACTTTACTGCCTTAACATAACTCATTATCAGTACAATAACACTTTCCTTGATTTGATACCTTCCATTACTCTTGTATGTTTGGATAGGTCCATTTTTTTAACAATATACCGTTCATTTCCTTCTTACTATCATCACTCTTCATGTATTCTCTAGAGACTCATGGACATTTTTCTCCTGTTTCAAATTCAAGTAGATGACAAGATGCTGTCAAAAACTGCATGTTTCAGTACTGTCCCAGAACATTCCAAGACATAAAAAATATCATTTCTTCAAACTATCTCGAATTGTGAAATATTACAAGACAAAATTTAAAATGTCAAGTGAAATGTTTGTTCTGTTCATCAATGCTGCTCTGTTTCAGAATGCTTTCTTCTATTTAAGAATACAAAAGGCAGAATAGAGGTCAGTTGAGAAGGAGAGAAACCTCTATCAGAAGGTCAACAAAATCAAAGGATAGTAGAATATATAAACGTTTTTCACATTAGGTCACCCAGTACCATACAGATACGATACATGACCCAAGAGTCCCCCAAATCTGTGCTCCAGTCAGCGTGTTTCCCTTTCATAAAGGTGGACTCACACTTTTAATATGGCACTTCCAAGGCATAGCACTGGCATGGATAGGTATTCTTCCAACCATTTTCCATTAGTAGACTGAATTGATGTGTCCATCTTACACAGCTGAGCTGGCTATCTGCAGAAATTCACATGCAACAGGTCCACCACAGCCTAGATACATTGGACTCCTTGTACAAGAGCTGTGCAGTAACTCTTTCTGTGCATGGCAGTCATCTCTGAAGTTTCTTAAGCTCTAAAGCTTGTAAGGAACAGCAGCTTTTGCAGTGCCTGAGACATCACAAGAAACATCCACTTTCTAAACGCTAGGATAAAACACCATGTCCATAAAAATCTGGATGTATGAAAGACCTAAGCACAACTGTGAAAAAAACCCTAAAATTAATTACTCCAAAATTGCTAACTAATATTTTGTATTTTTTTTCTTCTTTTCTGTAAGCTGTGAAAGTATTTATTCTCCAAATCCTGTCCACTATGGGATTTCAACAGACATTCTAACAGTACTCATCAAAAACTTACTACTGATTACTGTTTTTCCCATAAGCCATGAGTGTCTGTGCTTGCACTTTGCCCCTGTTTAATAAGTATGTAATAATTGGTTGTACTTCACACCATACAAAGACAGAAGAATTATAATTATTTTTAAAATGACATTGAAAGATACAATCTTCCACTGCTTACAGAGCACCCTTGTCTCTCTGTACACCATGTTCCTCAGAGAATAGTAAGATTTAGGAGTTGAAAGTATGCTTGTAATCTTAGGTCAACAGGAGTATAATATAAAACTGAAACAATGGAAATTTACTAATATTGATTTAGGAATGAAACACTGACAACACTGAGATATTTGCCGAGAAAAACAGTGAGCTGTTAGAAGGAACAAAAAATAGATACAAGTTTGTTTCTCAACTTTCTCTATTTCTAAAAGGAATGAACCTTATCTGTATCCTACATCTGCTTCTCTACCAAATCAAAAGTATTTCATACATTTAGAATAACACAAATTATAATAAAGATCATTCTACTCACAAAGTAGAACTGACAAAGCTATGAGAAGATATTTCGCCTATTCACACAGTCCTTCAAGACTCTTCCCAAAGTCAACTTTTCAAGTCATATCATTAACTTTCTTTTCTATTATTCTCATCATGGATTCCCTAATCAATAGCCACTGTTTCAACATAGCAAGCTTCTTGTGGCATGTTCTTCTAGAGGACTAAAGTTTCTTATCATCAGATTATACTGCCGTGGAGCCTTGGAGGAGCTACCATGGGTTTGGGTGCCAGGCTCCAGACTGTAGGAACGATGCCTATTTGCAGTAAACAATCATAACAAATGATGGTAACAGAAAATAATCACAACAAACTTGTTACAGCACTATCTTATTTTGAACTGCAAGAAGTCATTTGCTCCATGAGTTTGTCTTCCAGTGTTTACAAGATAACAAACAGTAACTGTTCAGTGCTGCTTAGGTGGAACAAAAAGGTTATAGAAATTTCTAGGCCAAGTCTAGGTAAATATGACCCTTATATTTCCACTACAGACATCTAGACACTTTCAGCTGTTGAAATTATTGCTAAATATATTTACAGCCTTTGTACAATAAAAAGCTTTATTACTTTTACTGCAGGCAGAAGAAAAAAGCTTTAAATCTTTAGTTCTGAAGCAGTATCTCCTGTCTTAAAAGCAATGAAGCCTTTCAAGGGAAAAAAACAGCACACTCTAAGAAAGGTGGTTTATGATGTTGTATCTTTGTTGCAATTTTGGTTCATATATTTTTATTAAGTGTAACCTTTATATGTAAATGAAATTATTATCTAACACAAAGTACTGTTTTCATAAAATAAGAATAGGTTTTACATCCTAAAAGATAAAGCAGCATAAACCAGTCAGGCAGCTCAGCATGTATTTGATGGCTGTGAAATGAACTATTTGATTTCCTATTACAGCCTTAACACTCTGCACTGTACCATAGCCACCAAACCCATGCGATTAGGCAACTAACCTTTCATCAGGGACTTCAGTAATATAAAGCAAGTTCTGCATTTCTAATGGGTGAAATAGCTCATTTGAAAATCTAAGCTTGGAAATAACCCTTAAATCATGAAATCTAGAGAGAGAAATTGAGATCATTTTCTGAAAACCCAGAGAGAGATGAATGCACTTAGTGCGAACGAAAGGCTTCTAGATCAAATGTGCTTAGTTTATACGTAAAATAATTTTTTATTCTCTCCATCCCCTTCAAGTGCAGCAGGCCACATCTAGGAATAGAAAGGAAACGCTATACCTTCTGCTTCCCACATCACTGGACTGTGAGGTGGAACACAGAACTCTGCTCCGCGGCTGACAGACAGATCTATGGATGCATCAGGACATGAGATTTCTGCAGTGGCCGTCTATCTGATAACACTAGCATTGATTCAAAGAAGGGGTGTACAGAATCAAGGCAAATAAAGGAAGCAGAATTTTACATTTTAACTTTGCGTATGTCTCATGCTATGAAGAAGACAACTGAAGCCATCAGTTCAGTCAACAGGTAGCATGAAAGTATTCTGAAGGAGAGGAGAGGATGATTTTTACAGTTCATTTTTCTAGTAGTTCTCATAACAAAACAAAGCATGGCAAGCATGGCATAAGCCTTCCTCACTTAAATTTGAAAGTGGGACAGAGGCCACCAAATAATGCTGTATGTCTGTCCTCCTCTGGCCAAAACCTGATCAATACCAGATTTACTGAGAGATGTATGGAAAATGATAAAATTACTTGACAAATCTAAAAAGCTTGTATATCTTTATTTTTCCCTGAAACCCCTCTTTGGTTCAGGCACAAACAGAAGGATAAAGTCTCATTCACTGTGGGATCACCTGGAAAGTCCATGGAAGTGTCTCATTTTAACAGGAATTTAAGTAGCTTAAAGCCAAAGAATTCAGCCTACTCCAATCCCAGCTGGCAAATTAAAACCGACACTGAACAGCTTTTTGGGTAAGCAGCTCTTGTAACAATTTTATTAATAAATTGATGAATAAAATTGTTTTGTTCCTAAGCAACGTTTTTTATTTCTAAACCAACAACTCTCAAAAAAAAGTGATTTATATTCCACAGAAAGTCTAGCTACATTATATAAATCTGAATCCTCACAGTCCATCTATTTGTTATCTCTTTATTGTCTTGTTAAGCAGGTGTACAGTACTTAGCACCACTCCTCATTAGATCCTGTAAATGCTGCAACATCTACAAAAAAACCCCTGCCATATAGTTTAAAAACAATCTACTGGTTTAGTCCTTGTATTTTTTCTGTTTTTACATTTTGTGGTCTCAGGCATTCCTTTAATTTATCATCACGAGAGAATCTGTCAATAGAGAGAGTTATGAAAACAAGATAGGATTGGAGAAAAAAAAATACGTATAGATTTTTACCTTGGGTGATTAAATTCTCACTGACATTAACATATGACAACCTGTTAGAATGATTTCTAAGTCTTTACAGTTTTATAAATAGCTTTATCTCTTCATTCCACATGAGGAAAAAGAGAAGTATTATTTATTGTACCTTTCTACCACCACAGCATGGAATATTTCAAAGACTTATTTTAAGTTTTGTGGAAGCCCCTTGATATTACGGGATTGCAGATACAAGATGATGAAACCTTCTTTATATCTTCTGGCCCCCTGCCGCACATGTTCTTACACACTATTTTGTAAAAGAACTAGCTCTAATCAACACAAAGGAATGCTTTCCTTTTATTGTCATGCAGTTGTAAAGCTGAAGCAAGCCATCATAATTTCATTAAATCATGCTGAATTACTTAGAAATGCTGAGAATTACTTGTAATATGTAATGTTTGCTTTACAAACGGACTGAATCTTTATGATATTTAGTTTATACCACGTTATTTATTCTTCAAAAAAAATGACATATTTGGTTTTGTTTTTTTTAGTAGACCATAAGGCAAATTATATTAATTAGGCTATTTACATGATAGCCTAACTTGGAGCAGTGAAAGTTGCTTTTAGCTAGCAAATAATTGGAATTACAATTGCTGGAGATATCACAAGTTTTTTAATTATATCAGGCTCCATCAAGCTCTGATAGGACATTAATAGTTACTTCCCTTCACTGCCAGTGTTTTTTCTCGTCACTAAGCCATTCCAGTGTACTCAAAGCCATAAAACAGAAATATATGACAAGAAACAGTAATCTTCCAATTTTATTCCCCAGACTTCAGGTTTACCGGTATATCCCTTTGGGAACATAATGACAGAGCTTGACTTTCATCTACACATTGGAAATAGATTGTAGCTGAGAAGTTACCATAAGATTTTGGGTAAGCAACCAGTTTTGTCAGAAATAAAAGTGAAGTATGAAAAATACAGAAAAGCTAACATAGCACAAATGTATTTTAGTACTGTAGAAAATTCTTGCCAACATATTTTTTTTCTTTGCTTTTGGAAATCAGAGGGGAGGAAGAAGCTCATTAATTCAACGTTTCATTTCTAAAACACAGGGAAAACTCAATAAAACACCACAGTTTCTATGACCAGAAGACAACTGTAGACCACCTCTGATAAGGTGGGTGCAATCTACTCTTACAACGCTTGATTTTAATTCAGCAATAGGCATTACATACTTTTAATAAAGCTGTGAATAACCTTTCTTTTTTCCAGTCTAACAGTGTACTCCAAGAACTTTAGACAAAAGACTTGAGAGCACTATAAGGTACTTCAGAGGCAGAAAATAAAGCTGGTTCCAAATGACCACCATAATGGAAGAAAGGGATACACAGACAGGTTTCAAGCAAGATACCCCACGATCTGAAAAAAAAATTCCTGTGTCTACCTACTTTAAACACAGCAACTTCTTCAGCAGACAGCAAATGCATACAAAACTGAAGTGAAAATAGGTATCTTACCTGCCTGGACAGAGAAGGCACAGCAGGAAGTCAGTGTCACCATCCTTTCACTTATCGGAAAGTGCCATAGGTGTAGACTGATGAAATATTTAGCCATGTGGGCAGTTCTTAGGATTTTTTGCCCGTTTTGTCATTGTTGGATGTTTTTCAGGTAATTCCATCTCCTGAAATGACACAGATATGTAAGAGTTTCAGTTTGGTTGGAGGTGTGTATTGCTGAACTTTTTAGATTAAATTTCTAGCCAGCTCTAATAGCTGGGACAAAAACTGTAAAATGAAAGAGTTAAACACTAATCTGTAAGAGTTTAATCAAATACTAATGTTTGAAGTTATTTCCTGTTTTAGAACATCACAGTCTCTATTCCCTTCAAGAACAGAAAATAGAAATGCCCCTTCCTAAAGCGTTATCTGCTAATCATCTGCTGATACATCTGTATCATTAAAAAATCCACAGTTCATGAACTTCAGTATTCACCATCTCCAATTTTATATTCTCACCATCTATATATCCTATCAGAACCTTATCTTCTCACTTAAAACATAACATGGTGCCCTACCTAGCCCCTATGGTTTGCATCGATCATAGCTGAGGAGAAAGCATAGAAGAAATAGTTCTGGTTTGTTTTTTTTTTTAAAGAGGGACAAGGGAAGCATTGTGGGTTAATTTTTGATCAAGATGTTGTCTCTAGCAACATCAAAAACAACATACGCTGTTGGAACTGAGTTGTCTATGAACAACCTTTTAAAACCACTAGATTATAATGAACACAGAGAAATTGACTTGTGCAGCTAGTACTGAATGTTCAAAAGTTTTCTATTTCTCACATGCCAGGAAGCTGTTTAAAGCTTGGCATTGGGCTGGACTAAGTATTTCAGAAAATCCATGAAACACGAGAAAAATTGAGCAAAACTCCAGTAAACATTTTAAAGGCTTCTGTCTGGTAAACTGAATTCAGTTAACCTCTCAGGAGTTACTGTGCCAAATTTGGAGATTAAATTCAATTATAGGGTGAAATGGGCATTTTTATTTCTGTTTGAAGTGCATGTTGCAACACATTGTTGAAGATGAAGCTGTTTCTGAAGCCTCCATTACAGTTCCAAGGAGAAAAATAACTGCTGACGTTTTCAATATTTGTTGCCCATTAATTATGAGAGTGGTTCAGAAGGAGTTAACAAAATGGGGACCTCTCTATGAGGAAGGTCACCAATTAAGGTGAGATACAAACCCAGGCATGTGAATGCACAGGAGCAAAACTGATTTTAGTCCTCCTAGCCCACAGTGAATCCGTATCTGTCCATTTAGATAAAATAAATCCCTTCTAAAGAGCAGAACTTCATTTAAAACAATAGACTATAAAAAACTGAATGTTCCAAACAGACATCGCTTATGACTTTTCTTCTTTCTGCTGCAGCAACATCAATGTTCTTTTTTTACTCTTCATCCTTTGATTTGTCTACTCTCTATCTCTGTCACTAACACCGCGTTAAGGAAAAGCTCTGCAAAGCAGTACAGAAACTAAAAGGGAGTCAGAGAAGATGAATGACAACATAATCTTCAACTAGAAAAAACACTGCTGAGTGTAAATGGGCAATTCAAATTCTACTGCCCAAAGAGTACAATATGTCAGAACCTTGAGATAGGTGAGACGCTGGTGTTCAAATGAGATGATAGTTAAACACACATGCATGTGTATCTTGATGGCTGCAGGTCCATGCAGCAGGATGAAGCGCAGGCACATTGCCCACAACACACTCCAGATCCCAGCCACTGCTACCATACAACCATCCCCAGCGTGCCGCAAGTCCCTTCTCAACCTTTTAGTACCCAAAGCGCTAGGGAGGCAAAGCTGGTGAAAATATCCGCGCTCATCAAGGCTCTCAAGTTTAACGCCTTTCACGGCACTTTGAGAGACAAAATAATTTGCCAGAAGAGATCTGTCAACCTCAGCCTTTGACCAAAAAAAAAAAAAAAATTACTCTGAGGAAGGTGCGAGGAAAAAAAAAGGCAGCTCGACCCAGCAGTATAATCAGAATCATTAAAATCTATTTCAGACAGTGGTGGACTGAAGTTAAGGCGAGGAGTCAGGTAACCCGACGTCCTTTTTCTGCCAGTATTGGCAGAACAGAAGGCTCGTGCACGGCGCGTGCAGTTGCTCCTCTCGCCATCAAGGCCCCGGCGTTCCCTGGCGCTCAGGCAGGGCCCTCGCTTCCCGGATCACTGAAGGCAACACAAGCATGAAGGGAAGTTGTTTTCTCAGCCTTGTAAATGGAGAAGCTCGCACACGCTAAGGCTGTAGCTTAAAATTTTAAAACACCTGTAAATCGTCAGTGCCTGATCAGGGTGCCCTGTACGCAGCCTCCAGAGAAGCGTGCCCTGGGGACCCGGCGCCGTGGCACCCGGCAGCACGCTGCCTGCACCCAGGCAGCACCCACCGCGGAGCACAGCGGCTTCGCGTCCCGCAGGCTGCATCTTACCGGCACAGCCGTTCGGGCAGCGTGGCCCGACGAACAAAGCAAAGCCGCACCAGATGAAATAAACGTAAACGAGCTGAGCAGACACCGACCTCTGCCCCTCTGCCTGCACCGGGGCCCCCAGCCTTCCTCTCACCCAGCAGCCTTCAGCGGCTGCGGTGCCACGAAGGCTGCCGGGCAGCCTCCCCGCACCCGCCCGGGGAGCTCTGCTCCCTCCGCTGCCCCGGCGGCTGGGCCCTCGGGAAGGAGCCGGCCGGAGGAGAGGAGTCGGCCCTCACGGCCGCGGCCTCGCTGAGGGCAGGGGAGCTTCTCGCAGCCCGGAACGCAGGGATTTGCGTGCAGCCGCGGGGCCCAAGCTGGGGACGGGAGCCGCGCGGAGGTGGGGTGGGGGAGGGCTCCGTTATCCTGATTTTGCCCTCAAAGCGATGGATATCAAAGGAAAGTCTTCGCTTTCCTGTGGCAATTTGAACATTTGTGCCCTTAGTCTGAGCTTGAAGGGGGAAAAAATGGGAATCAGCACTTGACCGTTTGCCTCCAGAAGGTCAGTCCGTGGAGGGAAGAGGCTTATAACTCCAGGCAATTTGCCGGAGACACAGCCGTTTCTTATCACATGGAGTTTATCAGCGATTTCTTTGTTTTAAAGGATTACAGATGCGGATTAAAACAAAGCTCTGCTCTTTTTCTGACAGCCTCACTGCACACCATGAGAGCATCACCCAGAAGTGTTTCTGTGAACCAGTCCCATCCTGCAGGTGCAGCCGGATTCCAGCACCCAGGCAAGAGCCCAGCACGCCTGCCCAGCTTCCCGCCACAGGGCTGGAGGCGTCGAGCCTGGGGTGATGTTAAATGTTAAAAAAGCTGAGCAGGGAAAGATGGGGCCTGCTTTCCTTGTTTCCAGCCAAAACAGGATTATACAACACTGCTTATGTCGTAATTGGAGATTTTTTTTAAAAGATACTTTAAATTATTGTATTATTTTATATTTTTTCCACTGGGAAATCAAAACTGGCAATGATACACTTGTTCACTGATCTCCACATTTCATCCTCCTTAAGTGAGCTATGCTGTATTCTATGCATTAATCTTGCTGAAATTAGACTTTTGGGGAGCTATGACCTTTGTTTCTCTTATCATTGGGAAGAAAACCAGTGTATTTTCTGTCTTCATGAATGCATGCATGCATACATGCAAAGAAGTTAAGCACTGAGTATTCTGATGTAATCATTCCCCTATGAAATTAAAGACTTAAAGATACTACTGATTTTCATTAAAAAAATTAAGTAAATAAAGGAAAAACAATAAACAATACACCTATTGTAGGATCCCAGTGAAGTAAACTGATAAGAGTTATAAGAAAAAAAAATCCACATTTTTCCAAGTGTGGCAATTCAGTTTGAAAGTTTTATCCTGGGCAATCTGACTTACGGTATGAAAAAATTTGAGAAACATAGCAGTAAACATTTTGGACCCATTTCAATAGAAAGCACAAACAAACTAAAGGGAGAACTGAGCCCCAGGTAAGGGGCTCACCAGGAACTGTATCTGAATGATGCTAGCAGGGATAAGAAAGTGTTTTAGTATCTGTAAAAGAGCAGTTTAGTAGCCAGTATATTGTCTAGACTTTAGGAGGAAAAAATTCAGTGCACCTGAAACATTCCTACTTTTAATAAAGAGTCTATATGCAACATGAAACAAGTTACCAAGTTTCTCAGTGCCCCAGGCCACATCTGCAAAACACAGCACTTCACTAGCACAACAAAAGGTGGTTAGGAAGGGTAGGGGTATTAAACAAATGGGGCCAGATTTACGGAGACAGGAGAATAAGGAATGGACATGCCAAAAGAGAAAAAGCCAAACTCTGACTAGAAGTCTTAAGTACAACAATTTATAACATGAACAAGCAATAAAACATAGGGAGAAGGAATATATTAAATAGGGAGAGAAACTTTATTTTGACTGACAGATTCCTCCTGCTCTGAGAAGACATTAATCTGATTTGGCAAGAACTAGTCCTGCTACACTGTATGTTTTGCCCCCACTGCCAATCTGATGTACCTTCACTGTTAATTAAAGAGGTGTCGTAGGACCTACTTGCTTTCATACTGGGAGTATGGAATAGCTGCTGATACAAGCTAACAGCTGGAAATATGTAAAACAAACATAAGCTAAGCTACTGAAATCACAGATCCTTTTAAACAAAAAGATTTGGCTGTCAGTGAGAATTTAAACCTACATGCCATATAGCCCTAAACTAAAACTTAAGAGGAATAATCAGGGCTGTATGTTATTTTGGGAAGGTAATGGATTAGAAAGATGCATTGTTTTAAGTCAGTCATCAGCTAAAGGAGTGGCAATTCTTTAATAGTGCCAGGGTTGGTTTTGTAAGTGAACAGACCTGCGACAAGCTGGCTGGGTGTGCTAGTAATCTTCAAAGCTTGATTGCTTTTCCTGATAGCTTTAGAAAATTAGTGGATGAAAGCATGTGTAATATATCTGGTCTGAGTAAAACACTTGATGTAGTGTCTTACAAAATCTTTACTTGCAAAATTAATTCAAATTGGCTTGGACATGGAGTACTGTCGCTTGGATTTAAAAATGGCTGGCTGAGTGCAAATAAAGGATAATGAAAAATGGCAATGTATCAAGTTGGTGGGAGGTGTCTGGTGGAGCTCTGCAGGGATCACTGTTTGGTCCTGTTTATTTAACATCTTCATTAACAATCTGGAAGAGGGAGTGAAACAGCATGTTAATTAAACTGACACATAATAATAAATCAGGAATTGCTTCTAATGCCAGCAGTAATACTTTACAAAAACACAGCATACTACCAAGGTTTCAAGAAAGGTTAAAAGTGTCAACGACTTAGCTGGGATGTTATGAGTTGTGTTCTACCTTTTAAATAAAATAGTCCAAAATATACAATAAGCAGGAGTCAGAAGACTACTAGAAATCTACTAATTTACAGCATGATTGCACAGTGTATATAAACTAAAGCCAGTGGAAACTTTCACTGAAAAAAGCACTTTCTTTTTCCCCTAACGTTGCGGTACATTAGATTTAGTGGTAAAGATTGAGTCAGTCCAGTTCACTAATCTGATGGAAAACTGGTATTTGGGGAGAGGGTTGTTAAAATCAGTTTTCAGTTGTTTCTACATGTGATTGACTGCTAAATATAATGTAAAAGAGGATACAGAGGGACAAGAGGAGTCTGTGATAGGACTGCATTTTTTAGTATCTCTCACAGTTAAATTGGATTAGATATAATGTAAACCACCCCCTTAAGTATAGTTTTATGGTTTTATATGACAGCCAAAATCCAGCATTTTAGAGTACTTTTTCCACAATGGCAAGTCAGTAGTCTACTGTGACATGCTGGATTTACTCTAATTATAAATACTTCTAAAAAAACTCGATCAGAGAAGTTAACATGAAGTTGTTCACTGAACAGTGATAAATAGATCAAAGACTACGGTGAGTCACAGAACAGAGTTCTCAAAATTAGACTGGAATGCTAGTACTCAGTCTGACACCTATTTCTGTTTTACAAACAAATGTAGTATAAAGACAGATCTTAAATAATGGTGTTATTATCTCCTTGCTTTGCACAATTTGCAGCAGTTTTCTAGGCAGGCCCTTAGGCTCCTGTACTGTACTGAATCACAAATGTAGACTCATTTTTAAAGGGCAGTTTGATGCTACTTCCTAAAAGGTAGGAAAAAGGAAGAGAACTTTTAAGGTCTCCTTTACCATACACAGTTTAAACTGTGCTAGGAACTCATCAAGTCTCCAGAAAATGCAAAAATAGTTTAAAGCTATGAGAGTCTCACGGTCACAAAGAGACTTCCTACATTAGTGGGAAACAATTGTAACACAATTAAGGAAAGTGAAGCTTTGCAGTTTGCACAGTAAGTGCTTTGTCTTGTTAACTTGTTGCAGCTTTTGGAGGGCAAAGCGCTATAGTCAGACATGAATAGATAGACAAGGAACTCCATCTGTCCAATGGAACTCCACTCCAAAATGGAGCTCTGGGAGATTCCTTGTCTTCATTGAACTGAATCTGTCATGCTTTCTGTTAGAAATGAACATAAACCTATTAGGGGAACCAGATAATAGGACGCGATGTTTTGATAGCACGTTCATTAGGTAGGTAACTCTGTTCATGAACTAGACGCTGACCCGCCATTCATAGGTGTAAAACATCAGTTGTCTGACGCCAGTAGTTACACTGATGTAAACAAGAACAGAGACACACAAATTCATTTGCCAGTATATAATAAGATGTATATACATAAAAGCGTTCAATGTGCTTTAGCTGCAGTAGAGAGAAATTCTCTTGGCAGCTGTTATGTTATACCGCTAAACCTCTTTTGCATGGGTATAGTGAAAAATCACAAAAACATTAGAGGTTGTTTAGGTGTCAGCTATGGTATTACACTTTTCTCAACTAATTTATTCTCCGTGGTCTTGACCTGAATGCTACTATCATTAACGGAACCGGTTTTGTTTAGATTTATTTTTAATCCTCTCTTTTTAAGGATTCCTTTTCTCTTGTTGTTTTTTTTTTT
>Ga0065711_1031613_pt1 | contig 29206 bp, 10 predicted proteins | sample Hoacrofraction12_FD_59098 | JGI IMG/M metagenome (GOLD analysis project Ga0065711, IMG submission 59098) | Hoatzin crop microbial communities from Cojedes, Venezuela - Epithelial fraction 12 v2 (version 2) | ecosystem: Host-associated > Birds > Digestive system > Esophagus > Crop | place... | reverse complement strand
TGCGGCCTGCTGTAGGTGACCCTGCTTCGGCAGGGGGGTTGGACTAGATGACCCACAGAGGTCCCTTCCAACCCCTACTATTCTGTGATTCTGTGATTCTGTGATTCTGTCTCCTCCAAGGAGTTGTTTGTGCTCTGACTGAATGCTGAAAATGAAGAATAGACTATGTCAGACAAGGAAAAGGCCTTCCCTCTTTCAGCTCATTGCAGATACCTCTCTCTACAAAGTAAAGGAGAGCTCCCATGAGGCAGACTGCAGGCAAGGCTAACTTATTTCGAAATGTGTAGAAGACATACCAGTTGATAAAATACTCTGTCTTCAAGGAACCAAGTTAAAAGCTTGTGTAATATAACAAAGTATTCAGATATCAAGAAATAAAATGTGTTACAAAGCACCTCTTTGGAGGCTGGAAGTTCAATCACTCTCATTTCACTGTTCTTTATTCTTAAAAATAAACTGAAAAGATTTATAAGCACCCTGGGAGTGGCAAGGGGAATGATGCTTTCAGTTCAATCATGGGAGGTTCCATATCTCTACAATGAGAACGGAATCAATCTCCACACAAATTATGTGGTAACTACAGCTGAGGAACTACAGCCACACACTTTTCATGGATACCACGATGCGACTGGAGCAATCTCCTCAGTATCCATTTCTTTATGGATTAAATGAGTCATTCATTCAGCTTTGCCTCCTCCTTCCGCCCTTCCTCTCTTCCATATATATGTAAATTCCTCCACCCCTTCTGATGGTGAAGTCCAAACTAGGTTTTAATCAACTGGAGTATGCCCATAGCCCTCAGATCACCTTGGGCAACCCTGCAAAACTCCAGCTGTCCATCATGTCAAACAGAGCAAAAGCCCAAATCATCTCTACAAAACTTCTGGCAAGCTCAAGAAGATCCAAAATAGTAACAGAGGCTTTGGGCTTCCAGCATCGCAGGTCCTTTTACTGAAAATATTCTGGAAATTAATTTCAAGCTGGCAAGCTTTGTGAAACACAAACAGCTAAAATCGGCCAATCTACTATGTAGATGAAAGTGAAATATTTGCACTTTTGTTGTTACTGTTCCTGCAGCGATTAAGCAATTTTCTATTGAACTGTTTTTTGTTCAGTATTATAATTTACAATATGAGCTGTGCCAACATTCTAAAAGAAAGATCCAAAGAACAAACCTTTCTGTACCTTTTTAATGAAATAAAACTTTCCCAGAAGCACTAAAAAATGCAGGAACTGAGGAAGTTCCACTGAACTCAGCATCTGCAATGCCTACTGGACAGGCAAAAAATACCAATCTATACGGTCCTCACTCAAAGTAAACTTAACTTTATTCTTTATACTTACGACCCCCCCCGCTCCTCCCATTTGAAAACATTTGCATACCATTTTGTCACTGTAATCTTTGCTGTGTTAAAGGACCATTATCTGTCACTAGCTGTGAAATAAATGACTGCTTCTGGGTTGTATAGTCCAACTATATTTTTACATATAAAAGAGAAATATGACTGAAAAAAACAGGACTGCATTTAAATGTATGTAGCAGGTAAAACGTCCCAGTTGGAAACTGGATTTGATGGTGAGTACCAGTGATAGACTATTTCCTGCGGAGGGTATCACAACGTAATAGAATAGCAGTTGAAACAACACTTTCAGTAACACATTATGCTAGCTTCATTTATCTGTTCAATGAATAGGAAATCTACTTAAGCCGCAGTGCCAAGATATGCTATTTCTTTTGCCTCAAATACATTTTTCACATTGCCAGACTACTAATGGAAAATGTTATAAGCAAAAAAAAAATGTATTTTATCTCACAGAACACTTAATTCATGCAGTGAAGATTTTAACTGTAGTTTCTACCATTTCAGATATGGAGGAGCTTGTTGTCTTTCTTCCTTTTTCAAACTTCATGACCACTTTAAAACATTGTCTTCAATATCAGTTAAAAATACCTATCCACATCATAGCTGTCTGTCAGCAGCACATAAGGCACATAAAATATAAATGCTTTCTATACAGGGCATCTGCCATCAGCTTTTAAAGTGTTGGCCAGTAGTAGAGGGCTAGTCCACACATCTCTTCATTTGCACCCTCAAACATCAGCAGAGGCCAAGAATGCCTTTTTCCAGATTCAACCGGAAAGCAAATTGTTCCCAATTCACTGTGCTGTACCTGTGATGACGGTGAAGCATGCCTTCACCATTTCTGTGCTTGACCAAAGCAGCGTGATCTCTCTAGCAGCTGATCGCTGAGTCACAGGGTACTTGAACAGACCCAAATCACAGCTGTCCACTGTCGAACCGAGCCAGAAGGGAGAGCACACCAGGTGTTTTCACCTTGTGGTGGCTTCTAAGTTCTCACTGAATATACATAATAGTATTTCTCAAGATTAACAGGCAATAGGGTGATATCCAAAATTCTATCATGAAGGCTCTCAATTTTTCATGTCAGTACTGTCCCATGCGTAAATGACAGAGGTGGCCTAGACTCAGGACCACCTGCAGCTCCAGGGATGTCCTCTCAAGTGACATAAAAAGCAGAACACAAAAACCTGTCTAATGTCATCCCATATAAATAAATATTCAATTGCATTAACAATTAACAAGAATGTTGAGCAGAATGAGCAATGATTCCCTAATTTGTAACCACTGAATCACGTCAGGTCAGAGGCACATCGTGATGCTATATATCATCGACAGTTATAGTGCTTTATTTTTACGGAAACAACAAAGGCATTTGAACCATATTTGCATATTCCGAATTTAGCAGTCTATTTTCCACACATTCAAAATCAAAGTACAAAAGCTCATGCAAGAGAGGACTTGTGTGACACAAGACAACCAATAACAAATTCAGAGCTGATGGATATTTATAGGGAATAAAACATTTTAAAATTTCCTGTGAGGGAAAGGTGTTGAAGGCAAAAGTAGCGCTATATTTATGTCTCAAATTTACTATCTATTGAACAGACTCTCTTAAAAGACACAAAGCTACAAAAGGCCACTCTTCTGCTATGACAGCACTCTCTATCTTACACTCACTGATGATTTTGCCAGAACAAGAAAACATTCCTGGTTTTTATAGTAAGAAAATGATGGAAAACAGCATCATATTTTGTTGTTTACGTTCACTGTTGGTATCAAGCAATATTCAGAAATGTTTATGGCCTTCAAAGCTCACTTGTTCTCCAGATTTCCCTTCTAATCAACAAGTGCAGATGATCCAAGTAGCAGCAGTCAAACTTCTTAGTGTGAACATTTTAGGCAGGCTGCCCCAATTCATATTAAAATGTTTTATTTTCAGTGCTGCATGGTTGCATTTTTTGATAGCATGGAGTGCTATGAAATAAGTTTTTGTGATTTGTGAAGGGCAAAGGCAATCAAACACAACTTTTATGTCATTACCACTGCATAATAGTGTATGTTCACCATAATGTTCCAGAGCTATAGGAAATCCCAAGTAAAAGAAAAACAATGTTTGATTGTTTACTCACTCCATTTATCCCACATTTATGTGAAATAAATAAAGCAGCTATAAAGGGGCTCCAGTGGCAAACCACATTTAACTCTTGCTGCTGAAAAGCTAAAATGTAATAGACAAATACCAGAAGACTTTGGAGAAATATGTGCTATTCCCTTTCCAGTACAGCCTATATCCCACCACGCTGCAAAAATGAGAGGAACATTTTAAGAATACGTATTAAGTTTATACACCTTTTTTTTTTTTTTGAGCATTCTATTGCAGTCAAAAATCTGGCCTCACTTAGGCAACCATTACTATGTGAATGTTTTGACAAATGACTCCAATTTGTTCTTTAGAGCTTTGGTCTATTGTAGTGGGAGGTGGGATTGTTTATCATCTGTGTTGGCAACTGTCACACACTGCCTGGAATCCTGCAGACTCCTTAGCTAAGTGTATACTTAATTGCACTTAAATAACATATAAATTGCACTTGGGTTTACACAGCAGAGAAAAATGCATGGTTACTAGATAGGTATGGCATATATTGTCAAGTCTGTCATATGGATGCTCTTTTACTCCATAAAACTCAACGTTATGGCTAACACAAGCAATGGATATAATTTTCAACACGTGCATCTTGACATGAGATTCACAGGTTTTTTGAGGAGGATTAGCAGGCTAAGAATTTACAATACGCCAGGTGATGCCCTGTAACTGCCTACATTTAAGCTCTCACCTGTAGCATATATGAGGTACGTTCCCTTCAGAGGAAAAGGGGAGCTACCTACACTACATTATTCTGTTCACTGTTAAACAGAGGAGACTTCATCATTTAAGAGCTTAGCTTCTTTCAATGTATTTTTTTGGGATGCCTTTACGCTTTTATTCGTCAATGGAAAAGAGATGAAAGCAGTAAGAATTTTCTCTTAGCTCACACAATGACTTCTTCTAAAACCAAGTTAACAATAGTTTTAACGAAAGACTGTTAGTAAACTCAGCCCTGAAGATCACTGTTCCATTGTCACACTCATTGTGTAACATATTGCCATTTCCATATTAAAATAGTGATCGTTAGTCTCATCAGAGCAGTAATCCATCAAATCTATGTATTGCCTATTACAGTGCCCAGTAACTGAAGCTGCAGCTTCACTTGGAAGAAAATCTGCCTGGACAGAATAACCTGCAGAAAGGAAATTATTTGTCACCTCAGACAGCTGATGATTTGGGTTAAACTTAAAACTTACAGACTTTTATCTCCTTTAACGAAATGTTTACCCACTGTAATTGCTTTTTTATTGTTCACATATAGTGCCAATTCTCTCTGGAACCTTGAGTACCGAGATTTCTGATCGAATCCAGTTTTTGGAGTTTTGTGTTTACCTTCTTTCCTTAAATGTTTAGTTTTCTACTTTTTAATTTCATTTAAATTTCTCTAGAAATTTAGGGGAAAACAGAAATCCATGATACACTTCACTCTGCTATTCAGTAATTTCTACATAACTCTACCATGTTCCAAGGTAGTTATCTAATCTTAAAATAACATTTCCACCTTGTTTCCATCCTGTTGAAGGTCTCTCCAACCTCTAATGATTTTCTTTTTGTGTAACATCTATTTATTTTTTTTAAAAAGAAACTGCAACTGGGAGAGACTATAATAGTGCAAGAAAAGGACTACTGTATAACATTTTTGTCAGTGGTTCTAACTACTTATATACTCATATATATTACTTCTATTAGGCTTACTTAAAAAAGCACCATGGCATGTGGACCACTTCCTCACCAATGATACCGAAGCCTTTCTTCCGAGGCGTTACAGTCAGAGCCCAGTAACGGGTATGACTAGCTGAAGCGCTTCTCTGCCATGCAATGTATATTTAATTCGTCAACATGGGAATTCATTGTCCACATAGAGCTTATTCACCAAATTTTTAAAAAATTTCAGGGAGGCCTATCAGCCTTCAGGAGCGCTACAAAGTAAGGTGTTCTCTGCAGACTCTGATACCTCGCTGTGTTCAGACAAATAGTAAGCCTATTAGACGATACTGTTTCTAGTATCTACTTTAGGTCTCTTGACAACAGCATCAACCTTTTGCCACGCTGAAAATTGCCTATTTATTTCTACTTTTTGGTTTCCGTTTTAGCCATTTTCTTATTCAATACAGTACTCTACCTTTCAACCAAAACGATTTATTGGCTTTGGCAAGGGCCTTCTTTAGATTATGTCCTCAGTCTACTATCCACTATTTGATAGACAAGATAGCATGTTTTTTTCTTAAACAAAGGCCTACTAGTTTCTTTATATCAAATATAGATGTTTGCAAAATACATTTTTAATTAAAGCTTACCATCTGTAATTTAATAAAAAAATCCTCAATCAATTTATAAACATAATTGACAAAAATTACATCTTGAAAAGACAACCACAAAGCTGAGATAACTGAGATGAATGCACCTTAAAAATGTACGTAAAAAAATCACTACAAAATGTGCTGACACTATAAATCAAGTTCCTACAGTGACAGAGGTTCACCTGGACAACAGTGTATGTGTCTGGAGAATTTGGTTCCGATGTCTGGAGATAACATAACCATGTTGCTAAGGTAACAAATGTGGGTTTTTGCTTGGAAGAATAGGCATGTAAAACCAGTATAAAATCGGCAAGTAGTACCTTGCTGCCCTAGGGCTTTTCTAGTTTATACATGGCACTTTGCGTAGATGTTCGATATTCATCTTTCACAGCTGATTACCCCTTTCCTCATTTAGAGATTCCTTTAGAAACCAATTGTGTAAAATGGAGAAATAACTCAGGATTCAGAAGACAGTGCAAACTGGACTGTGAAGGCAGTGCTACGGTTCTACTCAGCTGCTGCATCCATGAGCGCAATGCTGAGTGATTTTGTCTAAAGTCCAGCAGAGAGAATGTCAATGCAAAGCAACTCATACATCAGGGACCTCTAAATCACTGCATAAATAAAATAAGGTAGCAGTAGAACTGTGAATATTACAAAAAACAACAAAAGGATCTGATTCCGTTTTTAAAGTGAATTACACTAGAATCTTTCCCCCTTTTATGTTTATTTTTCCATGAACAGTGATATTTCATTTGCACGATTCTTCCTGAAAACTATATTACAAATTGCATTATAATGGGAAATCCCAGGGTCCAGAGAAAAATTAGTTACCCTCCACACTGTAATCACTGTCCTAATATTTTGTCAATTAAATGAACTAGACAAGCGTTTCAACTACAAACATCTCACTACATGTGCTTAGACAACACAGGTCTGGGATCAGATGACGTTATACTGCAGCAGTGCTTCTCACTGATGTCTCATTGTTGGGTTTTATTCAAAGAAGGCAGAGGCTGAAGTACTAGAGGTCTCCATTTTACTGAAGTGCACCCGCCCTTAGCCACTGTAATCTCTTTTCCTTTGCTTCCTTCCTCCCATCCAGCACCTTCCTTCTCCCAGAGAAAAAAGCATTAAATAAGGATTCATAGAAACTTGAACAACTGAAAGATTTGAATCAGACGTTTCTAGCAACAAATTCAGCTTTAGCTCTGAGGTTTTTATTCCCTATAAATCCACTACTTGCACTTCTGGGAAATTACCATCTTTCCATCTACTTTCAGGTGATTCAAAGCTATGCCTTCTTTGGGAAGCGAGGTCAAAGGCAGAAACACAATTCTCAGTACTTCCAACCTGTCCACATACATCATCACCGAGTTGCGTATAGTTCAGTGACTAGCATTCAGTGCTGTCCCAAGCTAATGAGCACCACTAGGTCATATTTTAATACATGATTTGCTGTCTGAGAAGTGTCTTTTGGCTATGGTAGTCATTAGTAATATGGTAACAAGAGGTGACAGCGTGAAATGGGGGTGAAGGAGTGAGATACGATGGAAGCAGCAGTATCTCGTTGAGCTGGAGTAGGAGCAGAGCAGGAGTTGTGTGAAGTGCTGACATGAAGAACGGATGACTGAATTGATGAGAAGAGCTGGGGAATTAGATTGGGAGCTGGAAAGAGGAATGGGGACCTCTGAGATGGGAGGAATGTTAAGTCTAAGAAGAAAGGACAGGGGCTGTCAAACAGGTTGAAAAGGATAGGTGGAACACGGGATGGAATATTGGTGATCTAGGCATTTTATGTCAGGAGGAGGAATATAGAGTTGATAGCAATGGAAGTCCTGTGTCCACAAAAGGGAGAGGCTGCCCTTCTGGGGTGCAAGAACGGCTGGGACAGGAGACCTCAGGACTTTACTATGGTAACTCTAGAGCAATTCTAACTGTGATGCAGTTTGGCAGTGGACATCATGTACCAACCTACCAGGCCTCTCTCACCATCCTCTCTCATTCAGGTCAAATGTACTCCCTTTTCCTGAAATTCTTTCTAACTGCAGTGCTTTGGGGCAAAACACAATGACAGCACATCGCTGGGAAGGAAACTGAGACTGCAATTCGAGCCAAACAACTGGCACAGTTGCAGCACAGTAGTTTACGAGCTTTCCATATTCAAGAAATAAAAAATCATCCACAATCAAACCCAACCCTTTAAAACATTAAAATAATGCAGTACAAATATACTTTCTTCTGAATACATAAGATGTTTAAAAAGACAGAGCAGTTTGAAAATGATATCTTCATACAGCATACAATGTTAGTCTACAAATTATACCTCCACCACATAAGCATGGAAGCATACTGCTTCATAAGACAAACAAGCCTTAAATTATACATAATTAACCCAAAACAATGTTTGTATGTAATAAACATTAGTTTGCACACTGAAAATTTCAGTTTTTTGCATTCTGAATAGAATATATTTAAGTTCACTAAAACATCACCTGTTTTTTTATCCTCAGATACCTGAGATTTGTCACACTCACACATGCATACTACACAAAGCTTTAAAATGTAGCATTTGAAGCTACTGCAGCCAATTTTGCAGCTGAACAAATGCTGTACAAAACTGAGGTAGGACAAAAGAAAACTAAAATATTTAATAATCTGCCAAGCACCTTGCCACCATATGCTCCCCATGTAGAGTGCTACAGGTATTCTGCGATAATCCTGACAATTACTGTTATCATTCATCATGTTCATTTATCTCGTATTTGATAGCTCTTCTCAAGAAAACAAACAGGAAACAAAGCATATCTACAATAGTTTAAATTAAATGATAGCTGTCTTGTACATCACAGAACTTCCTCAACACGCTCTCAAAAACAGTGCCCAATGTTGGAATTACAGTCCTGTACAGCCCAGACTCTTGTCCTCAGATATTAACAGGATGTTTCTTAAAAGCTTTCAAATGCCTTTTCCCTTAAAGATCAACCTTTTTTTCCTTTATCTCTCAGAAACAATCCTTCTAAGAAATAGTTCATCTAGCTCATCGGTATCATTGATAGCATCTGGATAATTCTTTTTTATTGTTCTTGAAAGAGAAAAATATTTTAAGAAGAATGAACCTAATTAATAGTATTAATAACAAAAAGCGGTTTTTTTACATTCAGAGGTTGGAACAACTTGAGATTTCCCGTTTGACTGGCAAGAGGATTTTGCTGTTTGTTTTAGCACCTCTAATTAACTCAAAACCTCCACGACCAAGTAGAAACACGAATGGGAAGAACGTGTCCCTGGACAGCCATACACCAGCTTATTCATAAGCCGAGAATTAACTGCAGTCTTTGCGTGCTAATGGAAGTGGTAATTAGCAAAACCAAAACACAGCTCTGCACGTTTGCTCTCCTGTTTCTTCTCTTTTTTTCGTATTACCTGGAGCATTTACATTGCAACTGCCCTTGCTACTAACTTTCCATCTCCATCTGAAACTTTAATTCTCATTAGCAACCATTTACAATATCAAAACATTACATCTTAATTTAAGGCTAGTAAAGTGTTGTAGAAATAAATTCATTCTTATGAAACAAAGTTACTTTTATTAAAACCATTTCAACAGCTTTTCAACAGCTGCAGAAAATAACAAACACCCTAAATAGTGTGTTGTGGATTCTTGGTAATAAGCTTTGGAAGAATGAAAATAAAATCTTTCTCTTAGACTGAAAGGGTAGTATGTTGCATACCATGGTCAAGTGTTGCGTGGCAGATAAATATTTTTCCATATGTTGTTTCTACTCTCCATTTGAATAATGTCATAAGTTGACTTGGAGCATGATGACTGAATAGGACACACAGAGAGCTGTTCCTAAGTAAATAACTACATTTTTTCCCCTAGTGATAAACTGCCAAATGTACATTATATAGATACTTGCACGTTAAAAACCATACCAAAGTTTCTATAGATCTTGCTCATTGATCCTTGCATTATGCCGGTCTGCTCCTTCAAGTACCAGGAGGCCACAGAGCAGCTGCATCTGCAAACCAGGATGGGTTAAACTTTTTGATTTGCTGACATTTCATTTTTAAAAATCTCGTGACTCAAAGGTATACGTGAATCCTGAAGACTTTTCCATGGGATTTAAAAGCAGGTCTCCTGAGTAGGTGAGCAGCTCGCTGGTATAGTCAGATTATCAGCCACGCTCCAGTCAGTCTTAGCCCTTGTATCTGAGCTTTGGGTAAAGATACCACTGAGAATAGATGAGTCTTCTCCTACACAATGCAGCAGGCTGGCTTGGAACAGTCCCAATTTTCCAGAACGACTTGGCTTCAGTTATATGCATCTGATCATAGAAATTTAAAAACAGCGTAATGCCATTTCCTTCAGGCTTGAGGTTTAGGGAAAAAAAGTTCTAAATGTCCCATCTATCAACATAATAGAAGGATTTTAAATTTTGAATAACCTTGATGCAGATGGAAAGCAACAAAGCAGCTATATCTCAGGTTTGAGAAGCAGCATCACATTACCATCACCAAGCTGACAAAAAGTGACAAATGTTTGCTTCATCCTATCAGCTTGTTTAGCAATCAGAGGGGGGACAAAATGTAATGTGTCCATCACAGGCAATGCTGTTCAGGATTCAAGAGGTAATTCACAATCTCAAATACAGAATTATAAAATGAAAAAACCCTTTGTGTCCATTTCTATTAAACTAGGCCAAAATGCAAACACCTTGTGATAGCCCTGTCATCCAGTTTTATCCCCAGCTCCCAAAACTTGCACAAAGAACGTTGCAATCAGCTTCAGGACGACAAAAAACCTCCCAGGCCCTGACAGGCATAATCCTTTGGTAAAACAGGACTAAAGATACATTCTTTATCTGTAATGCTATCACTTGTTGTCAGAAATGATGTGATCAAGGACGGGATATAATGTGATTCAGATACAGATTTTTTAAAAATAAGATTTCTTTTGCATGAAATAGCCTGATTCTGAGATATCTGACAGGTGCTGTAATTATTTGAAGTACTTATGACAAAATGGCATCATTTGTCAATATAGCAAAGATAATTGCAAGGTGACTAGTCAAAATAATTGTGATTAAACCGCTTTCTAGAAACTGTTTAGATGATGCCATAATGAGAATGACAACACAATCCAGTTACTGACATTTAGAATTTGTGGAAATATTTCAAATGCCTCAGGAATAATGTAGATGGAGAAATGTTTTCTGCTTTGATTTTGATATTACAAACGACTTTAGTACTGTTTGTTTTCCTGTGGACCTGTCACTGAGTCTCAAGTTTCGCACAAGATGTCCCACTGGTCTAATGTTACTGTTCTGTCCTATGTATTCTTCTGGAAGAGACACACAACTCCTGCCATTATTTTATATCAATCTGGGTCCCTTCACAATGTCTCAGATGATTGAAAATTAGTATAGTCTAATGTATTTTACAACACTTTTCTTTAGGATTTCTGACAGCTCGCTGCATTTAACGATTTATTCCATACACGCATAGATTTTAAGGACAGAGGGGACCCCTTTATGATCATCCAGTTCAGCCTCCTGCATAACTCAGAACCAATAATTCAGGCTGCCAGATTAAAAATCACGTTAGAAGTACAGTTTATCTTTTTTAAAAAAAAAAATCTGGTTTTTCTTTAGTGATTTCAAGTGTCAGCAACTCCATCACATTGCCACATAAAGATCGGTTTTCTTCCTTACCACAGGGGCACGGCTGACTTCCTTGGATCACCTGGCTATCTTCCCAAATTCCCTACTGTTAGGTAGCACAGCAGCGATGCCCTTGATCTCTCTTGTTCTCCTTCTGTTGCAAACAGTAGGTTTAGGCTGGGGTCTTGTGAATAAGTCTTAAGTTTATAATATTCAGTATGTAAATGTTTTCAGCCTGCACAGCGCAGGAGCATTCAAGAAGGATGTTCCTTTGCACACTTCCAAGCTCAATGCACAAAGTTGAGACTGACTGGACCATATGATTCCTGCAGTTGGAAGAGAGTGGCCCTGCTGAATCAAATGGTGCCTTTTCATTCTACAATTTCCATGTTGCTAGAATGTTTAGTGGCCCTCTTAAAAATCAATGCTTTAGCTCTCGTGTTACTGTTTCCTCACTGATCTTGTTATGCCTTTATCTACTAGTTTAGAACTTATGTCAAGATCTTCTCTCATGCATGCACCTCTAGATATTTCTTCAGAAGTCATCTTTTGTCTTGGAAAAATTAAAGAGACAGACTTAGGTGTTTTTACTGTAAAAGAGCTCATTCTTGTATTATTTTCATGATTCCTTTCCAATTTCAACTTTATTTTGAAAATATGGTCTCTGTTAATGACTTATTTAATGTCATACACGTGTGAAAACATCTGCTTTGACCTAATCTCTTCCGACTTAAAGGCAAGCTTTAAAGCTACCTCTCACAGCTATCTTTTCACACAGGGATAAATTACATTTGGCTTCGCTATGTTGACAATTTAGTTATTTTCAGAATTCTATTTTTCAAGAGTACATTGTCACCTCTCCTCTCCCTCCAATTTCCCTCATTCAAGTATAGCAAAGCTTTTTATTCCTTGAGACATGACATTTTATTTTAATAAAGAAAAAAGCTGAGTGTTCTATGTGACCAACTTGCAAAGTGATACAAACTTCTCTATTGAATTAAGACCTTCTTTACGGCATGCTCTTTTCTCATTCTGTCTTTTAGAAGGCTTCATCCTCTGACCAAGCAGTCACAACATGTACAAAATACACTTCCTCCAACCTCAACTACAAAAGAAAAATGATGTTTCCACAAAGCTATAATTAGTTCTTTATTCTGAACTCAGTCTCTGGTCCACAGTCTTTCTACTGCTTTTAAATGGATATTAATAAAGTTCTAATACACATGGCTATACCTGTCTTTGCTTATGGGAAATGCAAAGGATTTTGGCTGGAACCCTTACATTCTGTATGCAACCAGTATAGCAATTAAAAGAAAAAAGTATGTCTGGACTCACATAGTCACGTTCTACATGAACAGGTTATATCAGGCATACTGATCCAAACACAGCATTGTCTAACAGACCTTTAATGTATTCCAATCATCTATCGAGTGTACTTATTGAACCCTCACAGTCCTGACAGACTCACAAGCCTGTGAAAGAAATATGACCACCAGAATGCACCCTTGAACTTGGGAGGACAGTAGGCACTAGATCATTTTAATAGCCATTTCAGAGTCAATGTCTTCTGGTATTTTAATAATGTCGGCTAGAATTGTAGTAAAAATAATGTGCTTGAACTTTTGAAAATGCAGTTAAACTTGTGTGGCACCTTCAGAAATTTGTCCCCTCTACCTAAAGCCTATTATATGAGAAGACTGATTTATCTCGACTGGGTTTTATAAGCCTATGACAATTCATTGCAGAGAATGATGGAAAATATTCATCCCCAGAGTTTTCATAATCCAGTTTAAAAAAAAAACAAACAGTATTCTAGTTTCTCTTTAATTTCAAAATACTCACAGCTTGATAGACCTGGCATTTTTTAATCAGAGCAGAACTACTCTTCTGAGCCTTCCAACTAACTCCTATTCTTGCCTTCCAAATCAACTTTGTCTTGTAGGAAAAAAAATCAGATAAACATTTTCACAGCAGTATGCAAACAGAACAGACAGTATACAGCCAGGACAGACCTCAGACAATAGATATTCACCACCTGTCTTGTGAGACCACTGCTCATGCTGTAGCTACTCAGGCATGACTGGGTGACCACCCAGAAGATTGTTAGCAGTGGCTGAATACTGGTGGACTGAGCTGAGATTCTCTCTTCCAAACACCTGCTGATTGCCACAAGATGGTTAGAATTTGTACACCTTTAATTCAGTTGAAATCGGACAATGCTTGAAGGAAATAGCATGCCTGCACTCTGAAAATGTCGCCACAAGTATTAAAGATCTCAGAGAATGAACAACTTCTGTAGCCGAGAATCTTCCCCCTACTATTTACTATTTAGAAGAGAGCCTAAGAGGTAGCGATAGATATAACCAGCATAGCTAATTCAAGGAGGGTGGGTATGAAAGGTTACTCTGAGACTTCAAACTTTTAGATCAGTAATCAAAAGCAACCACAAAACTGAAACACGATCATGCAGTGAGCAATCACTTGCATTCTACATGAGCCAAAGTCTCCAACGGGTGTCACAATCTGGATGCTTTCACATGCCTGGTGCTAAAGGGGAATACACAGCTGATCACAGCACAGTGTGCATTAGCAAGGAAATGATACCTCTTTTACCCATATGTTGTTTTTGCTCTTGAAACCAAGAACAGTGCTCCAAAACTAACCAAAGGCTGTAGGTTATTTTTTCAAAGCACAAAATAGCTCCAACACAAAAACCAGTGGCAGCTTATGTGATCCTCTTCAGCTGATTCACTTTATCAATCAGTGCTACTTCTAGGCTGCCTGAGCAAATGCCTACACAGCAGGACAAAGTAACAGCAAATCAAAAACATATTAAAAAGAAAGACAGCATAACTATGAGATAAATTATAGCTAGAAACTTTGATAAACTTTCTTCAGGAAATACAGAAAGAGAAAGAGAAAATAATGAATCATTAGGAAATGTATATGGTTACCTTAAAGTTCAAAAGTGGGGAATCATGTATATCAAATGTTTTTGGAGAAAGACACAAGGGAACAAACTATCAGCAATGTCACAATAGGAACTTCTTCCTGATGATCTGCCCAGAAGAAGAAAGTAAATAAGGCTTTCTTCTGGAAAAAAAACAAAACAGAAGCTGCATGCAAAGACTGCGTGCTTCTAAAAGTGGGTATCTGTGCCGGGCTGTCTCTTGGAAAAGCACATCAGCAACACATAGAAGCATCCACTTTTTCTGATGTCAACACCAACCTTTAGAGGTATATGGAGGAAATTGTTCTGGGAAGGACTATTGATTGTACATTTGATTAGTAGGGAGGAACTAATTTCAGGATCTCAACAGCCAGTCTGGCTGCTTCAGGAGCTCTTCTGTGATCTAAAAATCAAAATAGCACCATTAAACTGGAATTGAAAACAACTATTACGATCAGAGAGCTTCCTTAGTTGGGTTTTATGCCAATATGAAGAACAGATACAGAAATAACTGAATAATTTAGAATTATCTAAGTTGGAAGATTAACCTTTTTAGAGTACCCTACTCTAAAAAGTCAATCCTGGAATCTCTGCTATCTGAAACCTACTGAAAAAAAGGTAAAGGGCTACAGGGATAGAGAAGGGAATATCCAAAAAATTGCTGGCCTGCCTTCCTAACTTTGGAATCTGTAAACAATTAAACAATCACTTTATCAAATAAGCAGCCAGTCTTTCTGAAGGTGTGCCTAAAGAGGCAATATTCACTTGACAACAAAGAATTGTGTTAAACAGCTGCAGTTTTTTCTTGATACTACAAATAAATTTCCATTTCAAAACAACATTTCTGAGATGAAAAATTAGAAACCTAACTAAAAGTAAGGAATATCTGTTGGTAAGTTTTTGCATTAGCTAACTCATTATCACTATTTAATGTTATCTTATCTCTGCCCTAAATTTGTCTATCTTCGTCTTCCATTTAGAAGACATTTTTAATCTATATTTTTAAACCTTTCTCTGCTAGATTGCAGGCACATCTGTTAAGCCCTTTCTACTACACTGACATTTAGGGGAAAATCTGATCAACTTCTTGTATTTGACAAACACTTCAAAACTTAGATTCTTGAATGTTTTCTCTATGAATTGCATTTCCTCTTCAATCTTTCTCTTTAATCATTCTTCAGCTTGCTGAGCTTCTCTATATTTTCAACATTCATCCTGAATTGTGGACACTGGAAATGAACACACTACAGAGAGCAGTATTGACACAGAGAGTTTGAACAAGAATAAAAATTTACTAGGAGCCTGAAAGATCAGGTGCTTGTGTTTAAAGCCCACCATCATTAGAAACTCAAAGACACAAAGGAATGAGAAAAGCTCTGTCCAGCTCGTTATTCCATATGGAGGTAGGTTATGTCTTATGTTAGCAGCATCCTGCACTACTGAGCCATTTACGGATATTTCCTTACATACTAACCTCTGCCCACTGACACTAATTCATGGGGTGACCCTACCACTGCAAAGGCTAAATTCCCAAACTAGGTGAATACAGATATTCAAGTCTTCCTACTACTTTCTGTTAATTCATCACTATCATTTCAAAGACACAATTTAGGATTACAGCTGATTAATGCCTTATTAGTTCAGTTTAAATCACATGACATTCAGTAATTTCAAGTTCTGACACCTTACTAGCTGTGCTTTTTATGCTTTGATCTCTGATATTGCTGTCACAGTTTTATAGAGGAAGAAGTTCAGCAGGGTTTAGATGAGCATCTGAAGACATACTATTAGGAATGTGCCCAACATTGGACCAACAAAAAAGGAAAACAACATGAAACACAGTAATTTGCAAATTTCTTTGATAGGAGTTTTTAATTACTTTTTTTTATTTTAGGGATGAGGAATTTGCAATTGTGAGCTTTCACCTTCAAGTCTCAAACCCTTTCTTAGCTTCCTTCCAAGCTGTTTGGTTTCTTATTAAAAGATATTTTTGTTTCTTAATTTTTTTCTTTTTAGTATAAGTTCTCCCTCATTTCTTCTTCCTGTATCCTTTCTAAAGCAACATGCATATCTACTGAACTTTCAGAAGAAATTTGCTTTACCTGGGGTTGGATAATAGGATTACTAGGGTGCATCAGCTGAAACCGATTTGTCAAATCTCAGATGGAATAAATTGCCAGGCCATGGCTCTTGGCTCACCATCCTGGGCAACTAAGTAATGTTCCTATACAGCAGACCCTTTTTTATATACAGAACCAATCTAGCATGAAATGCTTTGAAGTCGGTTACTTACAGTACCTGAAAAGGAATGCACTTAAAGTCTACTTATTTATTTATTAAGCAGATAGGGGACGATGTGCAAGTGAAAGTAAATGAGGATTTAGTGAATAAAGCAAGTTGGCAACTAGATTTAGAAGGTCAAATGCCCATTTTTTGCCTACAGAAAGTGCATGCACAAACATGGGATGAATGCGAGTACTTCACTGTCCTAAACTGAATTGTCACGATTTTATTGTCATCTTTCAATCTTCCTTAAACTCTTTGGGAATCTGTAAATAACAGCAAACTATATTCTGTTTGTGCCATTTTAGAGGAAGATTGATGTATACTCTCCCACTCTAAATGTAACGCTAAGATGTCACAAACCTTTGTGGGGCCACAATTTTTAAAAGCAGTATGGAAACAGTGCTGTAATCATTCAAAATTACACTGACTCTATAGTCCTCTATTACAGTAATTTTTCAATACAACATCCTAGCCCTACTTTGAAAGCACAGTTGCACTCAGAAGATCATAACAGGCCTTGGATAATAGAAATAATACTGGTTATTGTAATCCCTCTGACATGAGCTTGCCTAGCAGTAGCCAGAGTATCCCCCCATTAACTTTCCATTATTCTTAGCGTCATTTTGCTACTGCTGTGCTATTACTCTCAATAGGTCTCACCGCAAAAAATAGCATCTGTATTTTCTGGTAAGGTATCAGCTAAACACCAAGGAAAAAAGAATGCCATACTCAAATTCTCCTTGTAAACAGAAAAGGGAGCGTCCAGGGGACAGAAGGGATGCATGGTCCCACATGAAAATAAATGACTTGAGCACTCTAATTATGCAGACAACAGGCAAGACGTGGAACAATGAATCTTCTGCATAAAAATGAATCACACGACTGACCCCTTGCATTTCTATCAGCCAGCGGAGTGATGAAGTATCTAGCCAAATAAAAATATTTCCTCAAATGCAGACACAATTAATGAATTTTCTTTTTGTTTTATTTTCATCTCCTGGTAACTGATTAAGTAAATTTCATATGTTTTCAACTATGATAGGTTACAATCTCTATTCTTGACACAGTTGAAAGCACTCATCAGCAGAGTGAATTAGTTCATCACTCCACGTGTCACTTCTGCCTACTATGACACAAAAAAGGCTTTTTCTTGATGACGATTTAATGAGCGGAGCTCAGAAGTGCAGCATATATTTTTCATATTCACATTCCCTTCTTGTAACCAAAAATATTTTTTAAATAGGTGCTGGTTGATTGCTGTGTTTCTTAAATAATGTTTATGTGCTGTGCGTAACAATACAATGACAAATAGAAAAGAAACGAAGGCTAAATCTAATTTTTAGAAAAGTGCTGCTTTTACCAATCTGCAAGGGACTTTGAGCTGCCCGTAAGATTATACTGTTTTTAAAAACAAAAAAGAACACTGAATGGGAATGCAAGAATTTAGTTTCTTATGTATTTTCATCATCATAAACTAGCAGTTTTCATTAAAATACAGCTGGATTGGAAGGTGATGTGGCTTCTCACTTTTTCTCACATTGCATATTCCTTCCATACATCTTAATGATGTGAAATGGTTGCATTTTTGCTGGTAATGGTAAGAAACAGTAGACTAGGAATGCAAATTTATTTTGTAGCCTGAGAGCGCCATTCAAAAACATTTGGCTAGGACTCATTCAACCTTATTTTTACACAATTTGCCTTCATGGTCACTCCCAGCTACTCGCACATTATTCAAGCACGTGTCAACCTGATGCAAATGATCCTGGGCTCACTGGCTTAGGGAACAACCACAATTTACACCAGCTGATAAGCAGCTGATAGAAATGGGTGTATATTCATATAAACCCAAACTACTTACAAATCATTTTTACAAATAAAAAGAATACAAGTTGAAAATGTACACTTGCTGAAGGAATAAGCTGTATTTACTCAGTCCACCTCACACTGATGAATGAGTTATCTATTTAAAATAGTGTATTTAACACTCAGATTTAAGATGGACACAGTATTATGGATACAACATGCTTTGTTCTCGTTTGTAAGATGCAAACTCTTTAGGTCAGACCCATGTCCTCCTTTTTTTACAAGACTGAATATCATAGGCACTACTAGAAATATATAGCAACGAATAATGGTTTTTCCTTGGAAGAGACTTAGGTAGACTGAATTGGGAAATTCTATCTACAAAAAAGAGCATTATACTAAATGCAGAGATGTAAAGGTACTTCAACCCAATTCTTCCCCTACAGCTTGACTCAGCTGGGGAAACAGGTATGAGAGAAACAAATACAGATTCGGTATATGTTCAAGTTTTAATTTTCCCTTTCTGCAACTACATAGTTAAATACCAAATTTAAATTGAAAGGTTCTTTGGATAACATATAAGCAACTATGATGATAAACAATCGTTCTCTAAACCTTAAGAAAAAAAATGTTAGTTTAAAACACTTCTGCAGACTTTTAAAGTCAGACTTTGAAAAATTATTTTGTCTAGCTGCAGTCTTCATGAATGCAAGTTTATATATTTGCATGCAAATTCCATAGGTACACAGTAACAGACTGTTATATTAGTACTACCTATTCGCACCCACAGGTCACCCAGAGAGGTCGTAGAATCTCACTCCTTAGAGATATTTCAAAATCCATCTGGACATGGCCCTGGGTAATCAGCTCTAGGTGGCCCTGCCTGAGCAGAGGGGTTGGACAAGACGACCTCTGGAGGTCCCTTCAGCTTCAACCATTCTGTGATTAGTTATATGTAAAGACGGCTGTATCTACAAATATTCCAGTCATTATTAAGATGTGCACTTGTCTAGCCACATGATTTAGATAAATGTGGAGCAGTAACTGTAACTTCAGCAGTTTGGTGTTCTTTTGATAAAAGTTCAAGAGGTACCAAACACCTAAAATACATTTAAAACATTGAATGCTATCTGAAGATAAGTTATGGGTAAGGATCAGCTAAGTATTTCCTTAAAGAAAGATCTCACAGGTAGGCTGAAAGAGAACTCACTTATATTATCCACTTACATTATGGCAACTCATTTCACATGTGTATGTTCTATTTGTCAAACATTCAGACACCTCCTCCACCCCCAGTTTGTATCAGTCATTACATGATAGCATGTAGTCACTTCGGTATGCAGATAGGAAAACTAGGAACTTACACTGGAAATAAAATGTTAAAAACTTGGTACATATCTAAATTCCATCATTCAATACGATAATTTGCTTCAGTCCATTCACCTTGCGTGTGCCTCCCATTCCTCTCCCACCGTAATTACCTTCACTGTTTATTGCACATGAGCCACTTCTATTACCAATCCACACTATTTCCGTCTGAGACAAAGGAAACACAGTAGCTGCTATCGATCTGTATTTCAGTAAAGTATTTAATGTGATGCCCCAAGGGAAAGTATTAGCAAAATATTATAAGGTAGATCAAGAAAAGATTACAACTACAAAGGAAAAAGGGAGTGACAAAAAAAAAACCAACTGGGCTTATAAAAGGTTAAGAAGATTTTATTCCTCAAGAATCAGTTTTGGACCCGTCTTGTAAAACATCCTCATTATTAAAGAGAATTATTTTTAATAAAAGTAAAGAATGTTCTTACCAAATCCGCTGATGAGACAAAGTTGTAAGATTTAATCAATGCAGAAAAAGCTCAGGATATCATACAAAAGAACTGTATATCCTTGAGGACTCACGTAAAACAGAGAGAATGGAGTTCAGTAGTGCAAGAAAGGCAAGGCTAGAGAACTGGAAACTATTAACAAAAGCATCTGCTAGAGTTGAAAGATCATGAAATAGAAAATATGAAAGCATAAAATGTTTGGCACTACATGATGAAGAATAAGAAGACCAAATGCAATGCTAGGATGCATCAGTCCGTGAGAGTTAAAGCAGCTCAGCAGACATATAGCAGTATGAGTGTTCTTCAAGCTGTGCTCCTTTGTATAATTCATCGTGCGTACTCACGGAACAGTACTGCAAACTGAAACTAGATTCAGAGGTGAGTTCCCTGAATGATCAAGAAAATGGAATCTTTGCATGAGCAAAGATGACCAGACTCGCATTTTTACCGCAGCAAAACCAAAGTCAAGTGTGAAAGGCAAAGATTCACCTTGAAAGCAATCTGAAATCAGACAGCAGAAACTCAAAGCACAACTGGGTTTCAGAGACGAAGAGTCCAGGAGACACCTTTTTACACAGTTTGATTCTTGTAACAGAAATTTTCTGTCTCCACTTATGGGAGTGAAAAGTAATTGCCTTTGAGGTACGTGCTTGCAGACATGGAACATGTAACTGCAAAGAGCTTAGTGAACTGTTTACATCAGCTAACAAATGCAACAATTTCTATAGCATATCTGTAAGCCAGGAACTTAGGAGACCTTATTCTTCTTCACCCTTCTTACAGGGTTGTTTTTATATCATACTAAAGATCTCTCATTACAATTACACCAACAAAGCAGCCCATCACCACATCAGCTTATTACACCCAATTATAGAACCTGGGCTGCTTTGTTAAGGTATTCATTAACCTTTTCAGAACTTCTAATAAGAAATCTAATCAAAGAGAGGTGGTAGGGTGCATTCTGAAATGAGAACAGTTGTCATGTACAGTAAATTTTAACACACTGACTTTTCCTAAATTAGCTAGTTTTATTAAATTGAATGAGGTGAATTTCTTTTAATCAGCACTACCTGTACAAAATAGGAATTATTCTGCACTGTAAAAATAATATATATTGTCTGGAAGGAGTGTTACAGACTATTTTGACTTTTATTCAAATTAAAGGTGTAGCATTTATTAAATTTATTCTTTTTAATTTTGTGCCAGGAAAATTTACATTCCTAAAGGAATGGCATAAGCAATTATAAACAGACCTAATTAATTTCTTTAGTATTTATCGTTCTCAAAGTACATAACATGCTTAAAAATAAGTAGAGACTGAAATGGCAGACAGTTTATAAAGCAATTTTACCAAAATAATCAGTAGCTACCTTATGCTACTATTTTAATAAATAGCCCCTGTGAGAGTAGATTGGATACGAGCTGAAGCCAACTGGTAAGAGAATGTGTTGCACTGTCTGAGGCCTACAAACCTAGGAAATTCCTCCTGTGAAAGTCAGTCTGGTTAAGAAAGTTGAAGAAAAAGCTCTTGGAGAGGACAGTCGAATAAAACAGCTAATTAGATCAGTCTCCTGAAAGATGCGACATCTGGGATCTAGTCGCTTTTCTAATGAAAATTGATATTCTGTATGAAATGAAACAGTTTCAGAAGGAAAGACTAAGAGAGATCTCAGAACACTTTATAGATTGACACTTTCAAAACATACTTGGGATAAGAAAGGAATTATTTTGAACCTTTGTTCTGAAAGATATTGGGGAATTTTGGGCCTATGTCTGTTATTTCGAAGAGGTATATCATAACTGCCAGAAAGTATTTTGCAAATGTAAATCCTCATTGTGAATCTAGGCTTTTGCTTTTATTTAGAAAGCCAGAAAATCAACGTGGTTCCCTTTGATCTCCTTTTTTTCTCCTGTCATTTGTCCAAATATTCCATTGCACACATGAAATTTTCTTTCCTAAAACACGCTTACCTTCAACTTGAATCATTTTTAGTAATTTTTTTAGACATCATCACAATTTCAATTATCTTTTCAAGAGCAATTTTAGCTCCTCCTCCCAAATCTCATACATATCTCCAAGTACATCATTCCTAGGTCTGGGAGGACTCCAAGGGAGGCAGAGTTTTAGGGCTTAATCAGAAATGACAAGATGCATATTTCAGCCATGACATAGCTGTTCTTTCACAAAGATTTTCTGTTCCTTTTGTAGGTTTGGTTTGTTGTTTTGTTGTTTGTTTTTTTTTTGGGGGGGGGGTGTTATAGATTCCAACAGTATGGAATTTGGCTGATGTTCACCCATTGTTCTCAAAGCTATTTGGAAGCTGCAAGGCAACACTTGGAAATCTTATGCAACTGTGTTCTGTTGCACAGTATCAAACTGGTTTGAAAGGAATTACAATTGTGTATAAAATACTTAATCAGATTACAATTTTTAAGCACTGTTAACACTTATCATTTAATGTTGTGCACTGACAATGGGCTGTCTACTTTTTGAAGCTCATTGGTGTACTGTCAGCAAGACTACTGTAAATATGCCATTTTTTTAGATTGCAATACCAATTGATAAAAATCACTATTAGTGCTGTACTTGCCGTATTGTTTAGATATAAGACAGAAAATGCAGAGCTTTATGAAATATATAACATTTAGTTGCCATAAATTTGGCGAGTTGGTTTCTACCTCCTCTTATATCAAATCCTTATAACTTGTCTCAATGATAACAGCCAGTTAATCATCACTAATTATTCAAGGGATTATTTCACATGCATAATTACAGTTTTTGGTTCACCAATTCCCTGTAAAATATTGGCCTATAAAAGCTCCTTTGAACCTGACCTTGCTGTAAAATACATTATTAAATGACCAAAGCTATTAGTGAAGAGAACTAAAGGTCAATGTGTGAAGGACAGAGGCAGCTACCTCCATATTTAAATATCTCTGCTACTAGATGAAAGTGTATATGAAGCCAAGGTCAATTAACTGATTACATCCTGATTCTCATCTGCAATTTTCTTGGGTAACTAAGTAGTAGCAATTCTGGAGTTGAATGAACGTAAAGATGAATAAAATCATAGAAATTCATTCAAAATAACAGATTTGTGGAAACAACGCCATTTCAGGTGCTGAAGATAGTAAAAGATGGTCTGAACTAAGAGACAACCAAAAAATTCAGAGATACACGAGGCTGTTTAAAAGCTAGGAAGTGAAAGTGAGCAATAGAAAGTAAAGGAAAACATCACTGTCCTAACTGTAAATGTAATATACATCTATTAGACACTGATTCAATAAAACTGTCTCTTTCATAAAAGACTCTGCTCTGTTTTGGGTACTTCTGGAGGATGACTCCGAGATGAATATACGCTGGCTAAGCTAAGACCTGAAAACGGGATCACAGGAGTGATCACATTGTGATTTCAGAAGTTCTTGGATTTAAAATCTGTTCTCTGGTCTTCATATAAGTCAGCTGTAGCCAGATTTCAAAGGTCTTTAAAAAGGAAACTGTTTTCTGGGGTTTTCAGAGGATACATAATTTACACTGGTGCAGAAAAGTACCCATCTCCCAGAAAGAACTGGATACCCTAACAAAACACACTGCCTGGCTGTCCTGGTTTTAGCTGGGAGAGAGTCAATGTTCTTCCCAGCAGCTGCTGTGGTTTGGATTTACTATCAGCAGAATGTTGATAATACACTGATGTTTCCAGTTGTTGCTAAGAAATAAAGGGCTTTTTTTCAGTTTATGTTTGGTGAATGAGCAGGTGTGCAGGAGCACAGCCAGGCAGCTAACCCAAGGTGGCCAACGAAAACAGTCCATGCCTTAGACGTCATGCTCGGCATATAAACGGGGGTTGGCCGGGGGTGAGAAAAATTGCATTTTGTATTGCTTGTTTTGTATATTCTTTATTATTAATATTTTCTTTGGTGTCTTATTAACCTGTTTTTATCTCGAGCCACGAGTTTTACTTTTTGTCCATTCTCCTCCCATCCCACTGCAGGGGGATGTCTGGTGCCCAGTTGCCAGCTGCCAGGTTAAACCATGACACTGGAAGAAGAAAGTATTTTTGAAACACTACCACAGGCTAACCTTGTGATCCCTTAAAATCCTCCCTCCAGGCTGAAATTAATCCATATATACAGAAACCTATTTCTTGGCTTCTCACAACATTAAATTTGGGTATCTGTTTAAGTACATTGACTATCAACACCTGATAATATTCACATAAAAACTGTATAAGTATTAATAAAAAAGTCAAATATATTTTTTATCATCCTGCTCCTTCCTATTTTTAAGTATCACTCTTACGGTTTCCTGTGCACTTAGAGACTTGAAGGTGCAAAATCACCTGGATGAGGGGACAGAGTGCACTCCGTAACTTCGCAGGCAATACCAGTTTGGGGGCAAACTGTCAATATGCAGGGCTGGTATTCAAGAGTACCTCAACAGGCTAGAAGGTGGGCTGATGTGGACCTCATGAAGTCCAGCAAAGGAAAATGTGAAGTCCTATATCTTGCATGGAAGAATCCTACACAGCGAGTACAGGCGTGGGGCCAGGTGGAGAGAAAGCAACTTTGCAGAAAAGACTGGAGGGTCCTGGCATATGACTTGAACCAGAGCCAGCAGCGTGCCCTTGAAGCAAAAAAAAGCCAACTGCATCCTGGGTTGAATTAGCAAGAATGTAGCCAGAAGCCTGAAAGAAGTGATCCTTCTCCTCTATTCAGTGCTTGTGAGACTAGATTTCAAGTGCTGTGCCTCGTTTTGTGTCCCCCAGTACAAGGAAGATGCAGGCATACTGGAAAGAGATCCTGCAAAGGGTCTCAACGACAGTGAGTTGGATGGAGCATACAGTATATGAGGAGAGGACCAGAACTGGCTTTGTTCATCCTGGAGAAAAGAGGCAAAGGAGAGACCTTATGGCCATCTGCAAGTACAAAGTGAGAGGATGTAGAGGAGATGGAGCCAGATGCTTCCTGGAGAGGCACACAGACAGCACAAGAGGAAATTCTCACTAAATACGAGAAATAAATCTTTTCACAATAAAAGAGGCCTGATACTTGAACAGGGGTCCAGAGAAGTTGTGCAACCTCTAAGCCTTGGAGCTCTTCAAAACAATCGTAGGAGATTCTGAGCCATCGCAGAACCAACGATATCCTGCCTTGAGTACAAGCTACAAGCAGAGATAACAAGGGCTTTCTCCCAAGCTAAGCAGTTCTGTCTTTCTAAGTGCCTGGGAGTCTTATGGGGACTGATACAAATCACTGCACTATTTTAATAATCTATTGTAAATGGGTAGATCTTTCTGCCCTAAAGGCTCCTCTTCTGGTAACTCACTAGCATGCAATTCTTGCATTTAATAAAACGTTTGCTCACACTAAGTTCCAGGAGTGCCACTAAGCTAGTCACAAGTATGTATTGACGGTCTTCTAAACTTGGCTCCTAAAATATAGCAACATTTGTTAATAATAGTCCCCAAACTTACAGCAGATGCTCACTCTGTTTTTAACAATGCAGTTCTTATTCCTCTGCAATGAAGAACACTTAAAAAGAGCTATCGTGGATCAGTGCAAGGGTAAAATAGACAAACCTAGGAAAGCCTACCACAATGTTTCTACCAGTAAACCCTCCTAATGCACTTCACTATGTGCAATTCTGGTTTTGGCACTGTGTTATTGTTCATTAGGATTCAGATTTTTATACAGATTTAAGCATGGTCAGAGATTATAAAAATCAATTGAAAGAAAGAAAAATAGGAAGAGTCCAAAAAAGAAAATAACATCTGAAATGCAAGCCTAATGCATAATCCTGAAAAGAATCGAAACAGTGTAAAAGACAGGATAACGTCAAGAAGGAATGAGGAAAAAAAATGTTTTCATTGCTATGATTTGTAATCATTTTGATTTCACGTGTAGTTCTGTTACTTCAAATATAGAGCCTCTGGGCAAAGAAAAAGCATTCCTCAAAGCATCCTTTTCTTCCCTTGTTCTCCCAAGGAAAAGACAACAAACTCCTTTGACTACATCCTCCACTGAACAAATGTTCTGCAGTGTTCAACACCATCAAAAAGAAAATGAAAGAGAAAGGTGAAATCCTTTCCTTTCAATGCATTTGAGCCGCAGCTTTGCTTGTGGAAGTTGTCAATTTTCCTCCCTCTCACAGTGCTGGCTGCCTATTGCTGACCTGTGGCTCCCTCACATCCAAAGGCTGCGTTTCTAGTCCCTGGTGTTTTACAGCACTCCTCACCATCTTGCTCTCTTCTATGAAACCAGGAAAGACTAAAAATTCACAGTGAGCTCATGTGTAGAAGGGAGAGAGTTCTGTGCTGTCTCAATTCTTCTTACATGAAACATTGCAACTTTTTGACTCAAATAGTTGAAAAATTGAAAGGAGAAATATTTCTACATAGATCAAGTTGTTTCTTAAAGAAATGATTCATATTGAATTAAAAATGTTAAATAATGCAAAACCTGCCAGGTGACAGCTCAAGGGATACGAAATGGTTAGAAAACAGCAAGGTTTTGGTTTGTGGTTTCTTTTCTGTTTGTTTGTGGGGTTTTTTTTAGATTTAATGTAGAAAAGCAGTATACACTTTGAGAGACTTAGAGATAATCTTTTACAACAGAAAAGACACAAGAAAATTACTGTCTACAGTGTTGCTATTAATCGTGATGTTTAGTGGACAAAAGCTGCACTGAGTGGTGGTGCACAGACAGTTCCAAGGAATTTTTTAAAATTAATATCTGCAACAATGTGCTGACTCCACAGGCTGCAAGAATTCCTACACAGCTCTACAATCCAAGTTAAATTTGGAGATGTCATGGAAATTAGTCCTGCAATCATGAGGTAATTCGGTGTTAAAAACACCTTATCAAAGACCTATGTAATGAGTTAGTTCCATATACCCAATCCATATTCATCTGTTCAGCTCAAACGTACAACACAAGTGTTCTCAGCATCACAAATGATCTCCCACCAGCAATGTTGTGTCTTGTACAGCAAATGCACTCCAGGAAAACATATAGCTTAAAAAAAAAAAAAATCTTCCCTCCCACAAAATAAAAAGCTAAATTCTTTGTGGTAGATTATTTGTTTCTGCTTTCCTAATCATACCTCTCTGAATACATCACATCAAATTTCGTTCAGCCAACAGCTTATGTCAAGCGCAGGCCACCAGCGCAGTACTGCGAGAGGTGAGCTCTGCTGGCCTCTGCCCTGTGTGAAAGGGTTTTTGTCTTCACAGATCGGATATTTGCAAGTCAGCAACTGCAGCTGGGGAACGGTCAATAAAATTATTTGGTAGATGAGCTCAAGTCAGAGCCAGCAGCACACAGCGATGGTTCTTATGCTTGTGATAACTGACAAAAGTTAAGCAGAAGCCGAAGCAGTACCCAGGGAGCACAGCATGAACATAAATGAGTACAGTATCACCTTTTAATTTTCTACCATATTAACTTAGAGCATTCTGAGCTTCAGTAGAAAGCTGGAATTGATCTATGTCGTCATGGATGACAGCATATATATCAAATGTGCTATTTTAAAAGGCTAAGGAAGTCAAGAATAGCTGCGGAGAGAACTACTCCAGTGCTGAGAAATAAAGCAGAAGGGCCAAGGGTGCAGAGCAATTGTATCATTTGTCTGGCATCTTCAGGAGAGGAGGGCTTAGCAGCGGCTGGCTTCCCGGGGAGGGGCTGGGACTCTCTCCCAAGAACTGCCAGGGCTCCGTGCTGCGCTGCATACGGACATACGATGGGATGGGTAACTTGGCTCCCTGGCAATAGCCAGCAAACACGCATTCCAGGGAATGTGCTCAAGCAGTGGATCCGAAACCACCGCTTCCAGTTTTCTGGTAAAGATCCCAAACACCTATCAGGCCCTGCTGGGACTGCAGAATTCATCCCACAAAACAGCTTATTGCTGGTTTGGGGGAGGGGGGTGGAAGAAAATCCCAAAAGGAACCCTTGTGTATACAACTTCTCACTTGGTTTCACTAGTGAATTACTGCTTCACAAAGAGCAGAATACAAACTTCTTAGAACAGATTTTTTTCATAATTTCAATTTAAACATCATTATTTTTGCTTGAAATTAAACTTTTAAACACTCACTTTTAGTAGACATACATGAAGAGAAAACACAAACTAGTTTGATCTAGTTGCTTTTCTGAAAACAGGAAGACCAAGAACTGAAACAGAATCAAATAAAACGGAATGATTTACACAGCTCTGCCTACACGATCTGTGGTCAGCAGTCACCCTGCATCCACCTTTTAGGTTCACATATACACATTTTAAGTACACTCTCAAGCAGAATTTCACACAACTGTAGACACGTTGGTAGATGCAGGAGAGAAAAGTCATCATTCTGTTCTGTTCCTACTCTTCCTTTTGGAGAAGATAAGAAATCCATCATCATTATCTAGGGGAATCGCTTGTCCACAGGAATGGACGTGGCAGTCGCTTTATGCAGCCATATAAAGATAAGAGGCTCCTTTAATTCCATCCATGAATGAAGTATTTTCAAGTGCTGTCACATTACATATTGCTCTTTGGAAATGAAACAAACCAATTATTTAATCACCATTTGAATTTGTTTCTTACAGTCATGTTCTAAGGAACATGAAAATTTAGTTCTCTATTTTTAATGAGTCAAATGTATTTTGAAAACAGGCATACTACAATAATATTAAATACTCTTAATGCTAATATATAGGTATATAGCAGATGGGGTACAGCGTTCATAAGTAAATTAAGCTTTGTTACTTTGTGTTTGCCTAAAGCATATTTGTGAATTCATAAAAATAATCCCTCTGGCTAAATGCACTTCTTAATTAGCTGATGTTCAGTGATACAGAGAAATGCAATCTCTG
>Ga0065711_1031614_pt1 | contig 29208 bp, 17 predicted proteins | sample Hoacrofraction12_FD_59098 | JGI IMG/M metagenome (GOLD analysis project Ga0065711, IMG submission 59098) | Hoatzin crop microbial communities from Cojedes, Venezuela - Epithelial fraction 12 v2 (version 2) | ecosystem: Host-associated > Birds > Digestive system > Esophagus > Crop | place... | reverse complement strand
CCTTTTTTTTTTTTTTTTTTTGTCAGACTCGAAGGCAATCTAAAAATCTGGTGTACTACTTGTAGCTGGAGAGAAACTAGTTGGACTGTGGTGAGGCCACAAACTCATCTAGTGTTTAGTGAAAGGATTTTGCGGTGGGAGGAGATGGAGGCAGAAGCTGAGGATTCAGCCCAGTGAAGAGGCCACAACATTGCAGCTATGGCAGATTGGGGTAATGGCTTCTGTACTTTACTGGTGCCGTATGCGTGTGCCTTTTCCACTGAGATTAAAAAAAGGTTTGCCTCTAACTGCTGGGTCTCCCAGAAGAAACCACTTTATGACTACTGGTTGTTTTTTCCTGTGGAAACCTTGGTGAGCCTCTCTGTCTTGTTTGCTGACGCCACCGGTCCTCTTGGCATCGCTGCCTTGTCTCTGACTACTTGGTGACTGGTTCCTGGTAACGCCTGTCCTCCCAGCTCGTGCAATGAGCACGTTACTAGAATAGCATTTTTGGCTGCTTACATGTATGTTTAACTGGAGTTCATGAAGGTCCATTGGATGAAGTTACCAGAACTATACTGTAAAAATGTTGTGGGTTTTTTGTTTTTTTTTTTTTTTAGTTTTCTCCCATAGAGACACGTTTTAATTAATGAATCGTGTCTGGACGTAAGTGTTGGGTGTTTTTTTGTTTTGTTTTTGTTTTGTTTTTCTTTACTAATGGGTCTTTCTATAGTAGATACATAAAAGAAGGAGTTAGGGCAAATGTGTAAGAGCATAATAAGGAAAAATAAATCTCTTGTGTTAGGATGGGCTATATTTTTTGAAACAATCATATCTGTCTTTTGGAGTTTAATCTGTGCCATGATTTCTGTTTGTGGTTTCCTCATTTACTTGCATTGAGCCATTTCATCTGCACAGAAGCTTTTTGCTGTGTTCGACTCTTCGTTGCAGTTGTGTTATATTTTTCCTTTTTTTCTACCCGAAAACTTCTGTTTTGATTTATCTTTTTTATTTTTTTCAATGATGGAAGTGGAGCTGAGTGTGTTGGACTAGTGGTTGAGTTTCTGTTGCTCAACTCTTTTTTTATGATATTCATTTTTACAGTGTAATTTCTACAACAGTTGCCATTCCTCCAGGCTGAGAATAGCTCTAATGGAAGCCTGTCTGTGAGCCGAGAGAGCAACAGAAGTGGTTTGGGAGTAGAAAGCTTAAACGGTGAGGTTAAACAGGTCAAATGAGAAGAAACAGTAGGTTGAAAGAAGCAAATAGTACAGGGGATTAGAAGAAGCGATGAAGCTTAATGGCCAGGTTTTGCAGTGAGGTTATTGCTTGCGTGTAGGTAAGTTCTCTTTGGTTTGACATCAATATTCAGGAGTTTATTTTTGTCTCCAAAGCTCAAAATGTTACTTGGTAGAAATACAAAAAGTCTGATTTCTTGCTTATTATCTTTCTGACATATGTCTGACTTGGTGAGACTCTGCCGTTCTCCGCAGAGGTAGCTCTTTGCAGAATTCCGTTCATTGGAAACGAACATACCTTTCGTTGGCAAAGACAGGTAGTGGTTTGCAGTTTGCCTGTTGTGCTCTCACTGGTGCACACAAAAACTTGATTTGAATAATAAGACACCATAAATGTTATCAGCTTGTTTTTCCTTTGCCACGTACAAGCAGAGTCCAAGATTAGATAGAAGAAATGTCATGTTGACCTGTGGTTGTCACTGAAATATTTTTTACTCTTGACTTCATGAGTTAGTTGTCTTTATCTACTGAGGTAGATTTCTTGTTTGTGATGGTGAGACCAATTTTTCCATCGTGCTTCAGTACAAATGAATGCTATGGAAGATCCTTACAATTCTGACTAAGAATTGTTCTGCTCTCTGTGGCTTAAAAAAAATGGCAATAAGCTCAATGTTTCTGGTTACGCTTGGTGGCTGAAATACATTAGCAGTGGATTCCAGGATGGAGCAAAGTTGAAATGTGTATTACACTGATTTCATTTATGCTTTGTAGGTGACTTCCCCTTAATTAAATGTATGAGGGCAAAGAGAGAGTATAAATGTGTGCTGTGTGCGACACAAGAGGAGCACTGGAGGGTGCAGGCTGGGTGGGATTCCTTGCTTTCCCTCTGAGAGGAGATCTGTCCAGTCCAGTGGATGTTTTGCACAGGCTGTTCAGGGTAGTTGCTGCTGATCACCTTTGGTCGGATGTAATGTTATTTCTTTTCACTGGTGAACAGAAGCAAGAATTTGTTTCATTTCTAAAATTCATTGAACTTTTGCTGATTTGTGATTCTATACTAATGGTTTGCAATTTTGTGCAGAAACATCTTTCCTTGTCTTGTTATGTATAGTGATAATGAGTAACGGGGAAATGGCTTCATAGGTGATAGAGGACATTACAAAAGCCCTGCTGTGAGTTAACTGTAAGCTAAATTGTGTTCAAATCACCAGCTCTGGGCACAGCTCTCCTGCTGTGTTTCATCCTTCCTTCCTCCATTCTCCGCTTTCCGATAGGCTTTGCAGCCTGGTCTTTGCCAAGAAAGCATAAAGCATTGGAAGGAAAATGGGAGTTAATTGTATTTAATGGTGGGCCAGGAAGGGGGGAAGGGAGATAAGGTTATAATATCAAAAGCCAGCTCCTATTCTGAATATAGAAGTGCTTTTAAGCTCGTTTCATTAAAATTATTTCAAAACCAATTCCTTCAGAAATATTGGTCATCTTGGCAAAGTACCATGATGCTTTCTTTTGAAATGTGAACTCTGCAGGAGATAACACTGAGCCCATTAAAAAAACCCTTTCTTTCCCCTTCCTTGTGTGTGTCTCCTCCCTTTGCCCCCTAAACAACTCAATAGTAAGCAAAAACCTCAGAACTAGCTGTACCTGCATTGGTGGTTGGGATAGCTTTTCCTGCGGTAGTATAAGTTAAGCTTAGCCTACACTGACCTCTGAGGAGGACATCTCTTGTGGATCTTTGTCCCTCCTGGTGCTCTGCAGTGGTGGCAGGTCCGTGTGCACTGCAGCGGGATTCTCATCTGCTCCCTTGGCCTTTCGGTAAGGTGGGTGAGCTCTGGTCTGGCCCCCATGCAGTCTCGGGACCGCGGTGCAAGGTGCCTACAGGGGCTTGGAAGCACTCCCAAACTACAGAAACGCATATTTAGTGGTGTGACAGGGTTTACAGGGAAAGGGTTATTGAGAACTTAGGACCTGTTGCCGCAGCACCCTTTTGCTTCAGAGCTTGCTGAGCCATCTCAGAGTAAATTGGTGCTTTTCTGTACTGTAAGGTAGAAGCACCAACCTGGGTCCCGAAAGTGGGTGACTGTACCACAAGCTCAAAGGCAGCGCAGGATTGATGTGGTTGTTAGCAGTTCTGGAGCCAAGCCACTTACTGCCCACTCAAAAATCAAGTCACATTTGCTATTAACCTCTAACTTCCCCACGCAGGGCTGCAAATGTGCTGCTTCTCCACCTCTCCACTTGTGGGCATCTGTGGTTTTGGTGTACCGCAGATGCCTGCTGTCCTGCTGCTGCCCATGCCACGTTTGCTGAAACAAGCTGCTTGGCACACGATTCAAGTCTGCAGTGCATTGCATCTCTCAAACCAGGGGCGTCTGTCTCTGAATCCCCTCGGTCATGATCTCCCTGGACCATGCACCAGCCTGGTTTGGGGATCTGCCTGCTGCAGACCCAAGAGTTGTTGCAGGCTTTCCAGGCCAGGGAGGCTGCGTCCCTCCTCGGCTTGCCAGAGGAGCCAGTGGGAACCAGAGCAGGAGGGTTTGTGTCTCCTCACCAGCTACCAGAGTCTGTTACGTTTTCATGAAACATTTTTGTTCAGCTAAATGAGGATTTTTATTTTTTGTTTTGGATGAATGAGATTCTTGTCAGAAAATTCCAGTCAGAGTTGGGAAAGGAGTTAAATAGAAATATATTGTTATTATAATACCAGAGAAAATTTCCAAGCATGATCTGAATGCAAGTCTTGATTTCTTTTGCGATGGGTCAGAGGAGGGTAAACTGCCCCTTTCATCTGTGTAGTGCTGGATTCTGAGACAGAAATGTTTGGTATTTAATATTTGGTATTTTATTTTAACTATTTCTCTGATGAGAAGTAATAAAGATCCAAACAGTGTCAGTTTTTGCAATAATATAGTGCTTGGTCCAGTGTCAGAAGTTACAAGGCTCTTGGCAGTTAAGGGCTATAAGTTTTTTTTATCTCTGGCAACTTCTACTCTAGCTATGTAACTTCTAGCAGAAGGTGAGATTCAGGATGGAATGTGTTAAGTAGAATTGGATATATTAAGTAATGCAAGAGAAATTGTTGAGGATTTGTTTCAACTGTCATGGTTTTCAGTGGGAAGAAAATGAATTTTACTTAGTTTTTAAGTCTACAGTGCACATGGCTGGAGTCTTCATATCCTGAGATTTTACTGAATATTTTATATCAAATTCTTTACATAAATGATCTACTAAATAAACATTGGATAAGATTTGAGTAATGCAGGGCAACTTCCTTAAAAGTGTCAAAATGTGGAACATATTCCTACTTGCATGTTTTTGACTTCTATTCCATATAATAGGTTGACTATGGTAAGAGCTTATACCCCAGACTCATTCACTTTTCTGAAGTTGAAGGTATCTTCCCGAGTTTAAGATGTTTTCATTATTTTTATACTTTCTATTTTAAAAGAATGATACTTCAAGATAAGCCAGGTTTATTTTACTTCCCCAAAAGAGTGCGATTAAGCTCATCATTTTAGCTTATTTCTGAGTGGCTGCTAATTCTTTCTTTGAGAACTATGTGTAAAAACTATAGATTGTGGTTTTGTCTTGTATTAAATATATGGACTCATTTGTTGCCAGAATTTATCACACCCAGAAGGAAAGTAGGTAACTAAAAGGAAGCAATGGAACCAAAGGAAGCTATTTCGTTTTTGAAAGCTGACCACTTGAAACCACTGATAATATCTGGAAACCTGGAAGCTGATGTGACATATTTTGTTCCTGTGGTCATTATATTTCTTGGTGTACATAACTAATATTTTTTTAAAGAATGAAAATGATAAGTACAACAGATTATTTTCATATTTGATTTTTTTGCTTTGGTTTTCTCTCTGTGTTAAAGGTTAATGTAAAAAAGACTAAATTATGTATCTTCTGAACTGGGCTCCTCCTCTGAGCACTTTGGAGCAAGATGGTCTACTAGCTCGTGTGCAGAATCATGACTTAGCTACAACTTGATAGATTCGGCAGAATCAAAGTAGCATCAGTTCTGAGGCCATTTTTAGACTTGGTGATCAGTGGAAGGATTGAAGAGTGCGGACATTCTTGGATGTGTTGTGCTATTATCAGCAAATATAAATTAATATTTCCTTTATCATATGCCTTATTCATTGATACTCATTGTTCAGATTATACCGAGAATATCTTCTAAAATATTTAAAAACAGAACAAAAACCACAGCAGAAGTTTAGCTGACAAGTTGTGGAGGCTGTGCAACTCTTCCCCAGACACAGAGGTGCTAGCTTTAAATTTGAAAGGAACAAACTTCCAATTTCTGCTCCCAGGTTTCTATTTTGAGGGACGTAATGACCTGCACTTGGTGAAATTTCATGTGAAGATACATTTAAAATATTTTTCAGTCTTTCTGTAATTTAAATGAAATGTCAGATGGCAGGCTTGCTTTACACTTAGCGACTAGCTTTACAGCTAATTTTCTGGGAATGTATGTGTTTTCATCTGTGTTTTGGTTGTACTGAAAAAAAGAAACAAGATTTTTATATCAAGAAGAAAATGAGCAAAAAGAAAATGGATCGCCTTTTCCGATTTTGACTTTTCCAGTGCAAAGCTATTTAATGCAAAGTTTTTGTGTTTTAAGAGGTCAAATTGGCAATTCAGAGCTGTGACCAGCCAGTAAGCGGCAGATAACCCAAGTTATGCACTTATATCTGCAGAACAGGCCAACTTCAAAATAATGAACTGCTGAGAAATTGCTTCTTCAACCTGCTGGGCATGCATACCTTGCTTTTAGCCTTCAACTTCCCATGGAGAAGCCCAGGAGAAGTAAAAACCCTTCCTGCAGGAGTGGATTTGATTAGATGGGACTGTGGTCATGCTGGAAGCTCCTGGCTGGTCTGGAGCTGTGAGGGAAGAGCCCTAGGATGGGATCATTTCAGGGCTGAGTTTCACATAGAGATGTTTGTCTGGGTACCTGCCTCAGGTCCTTGAGCAGCTGTGGCCCGTGTGCTTTGGGCTAGGTTAGGGCACAGCATGCACGCAGGAATGCGTTTCTGGAATTTACGAAGCCATGCTGGAATATCTTTTTTCCTTTTTTCCTTTTTTTTTTTTTTTAATTTACTTTTGAAAGAAAGAGGGGGAAATAAAAGGGGGTGGGTAATGTTTTGTGAAGCTGTGCTGGAAATCTGAGGCTAGTCAGGTGTAATGAAGTTTAGGCTGGCTGCCTGAAGGTATTTGCACCCTACAGTGGCAGCTGTGAGGGGCAAATGACACCTTTCATCTCACCTGCGTGCAGGAGGTGGGTTCAGTGGGAGAAAAGTCCTGCAGGCCTGACTCGCTCGCTGAGGCAGAGGTGAGCCTCTGCTCTATATGGGCCCTTATATTTGATCTTTCTCTCAGCACTAACTCTATCTCTAACCTGAACTTTGCACCAAGCCCTGGATCAGGTCCCACAGCCCAGACAAGGAGTTTCTTGCAGCCCTGTGGCACCTTGCCTGGGGCAGCCCCTATCCAGCCCTGCTCCTTGTGGACCCTCAGGCTTTCACATTCATCCTGAAGTCTAATGTTATGTTGAGCTCTGAGCTATGGGCACAAATAACAGGCATCTTCTCTTTACTGCTATGGGGGAGGGCACAACAGGGTAATCTTGGTGCCACTTTTTCTGTGATAGGAGATGAAGGGATTCCTGCTGCTTCTCTTCCTCTTCCACTCCAGTGGGGGATGACGGGGGTCACAACATGAAGTAGGGCAGTGGGGATGACTGTCCCAGTGCTTACAGGCTTTAGGTTGATGTGACCCAGATTTGTATGGTTTGCCTCTTCCCCTATTGTGTTTCTTTAGGGCAAGATGAGAGAGGGGATTCAGACCATCTTCTCTTCTGAGGTGCCTATGGCTCACATTACTTATGGCATTTATTAAGAAAGCAAGCCTTGAAACCTCCCACTCTGCCCCCCAAAAAACAACTGTGGCTGCTTTGAGTAGGATTTAAATAGTTATAAGCAAATATGAATTATCTTTTCTAAGGTCTTGAGGCTAAACTTGCCACTTCTTTGATAATATCCTTGGAAGCAATACAGCCAAACTTTAGGTCATACCAACACTGTGTTGACAAAGCAATGATTTTACGTGTTAAAATAACACTCAGAAGATCGTTAGTGGTGATGATGGTTGTGAAAATAATCTTAGAGGAAACTGTTTGGTTGTGGAGCAGGCATAATACTTTGTGGAGGAGGGAAGAACATCAGGACTGATTTCTAGAAGTGTATTTCTATTTCCAGGAAAACCTCATATCCACTTGATCTTTAATGTACCTTATTTCACAGTGGTTTTAGAGTATAGACAGTGTTCTCCATCTCCCTCCCCGCTCTTTCTTTTGTCTGTGTACATGCACAGGGGTGTTTTTTTGAGTGGTGTGTTATGTAGCAATTGGCGTTTACTGACCTTCTGCATCTGAAGCTGCTTCTTCTGGGCACTTGAACTGTTTTCATGCATCTTGGCATGTGCAGATCTCGAGCCTGATCCCAAACCTGCTTATGCGAGCGCTGTGCAGCTCTGCCTGCCCAGGGTGTGAAGGCAGCACCATGTGAAACGTGGTGCCGTGGGAGAGGGGTCAGGATGGAGGCCCTCCTGTTTGGGCGCTCCTATCCTACTGGTGTGTGAAGCCACCCCGCGCAACCCCAACGCGTGCTGCCCACCTACCGCTTGCTGCCTTCAGCTGCAGGCCCAGGGTGAGCAGCGGGATCCTGACTTTCTTTGGTTTACTTGCATTAAAACAGGGGAAAAAGGGGAATCTGGCCTTCTGCCTGGCCAACGGTGTGATTGGTAGCCACGTATGTTTTGGCGGGGCTGGATCCCACCCGCCCGCAGGCATGTACCCGTGTGTGTACACACAGATGGTCCTCGCTGAACATGTTGTAGGAAGATCCTGTGGAGGAAGATGTATGCACATACACGTTTAAGTGATTTATTCTGTTGTGTTTTCTTGGTCGTTTTCTCTCCTCCTCCCTTCCCTCATGTTCTCCCAAATGCTAGGAAGATCCTGCATTAATTTTTGTTTTGCTATGTACGTTTGACAGAAGTGTTTCAGATTACTTTGGTAGTCTTTTGAAAGGGAGGATTTTGCTTCTGTGACTGTTCTAATTTTTTTTTTTTTCCTGATAGATAAAAATATTAAAAGATATTTACTGTTGGTTGCCTGGATAGTAGAGCTTATGCAGAGAAGGGGATTTTCTCTTCAGTATCTCAGCCATATATCTTGGTTTAATTATTCAGTTAGTCAGCTGCTTCATGAAATACAAGCCCATGATCTCATTTAAAAAAATAAAGTGAAGTATTCTAGCTGGCCATCTTGAATCCTAAATAAAGATTGTATTGTTCTGAATGTGTTTAAAATAACAGAATTTTTTCCTATTTGCAGAGATTATGATAAACCTTAAATCAGATCCTTCAGAATTACATACCAGAAGCCAGGCAGACTTTCAGACCTGAGTTTCTTAGATAAATGGAAGATACATTGCAATTATTTAATGTGTGTTCATGAACTGCTATGTTGTCCCTGTCTTGTAAGAGCATCTCAGGGAATGTAATATGGTTGATTTATGTGTGCAGGTTTGCTTGCACAAAAATAAGGCAAATGTTGTGGCTGGTAGTTTCCTGTCAGAATTTAGGGCCAATTCAAAAAATCCAGGTACCCTTTGGTTTCAGTGGGTCCAAGCTTGAGTATAAACCTCAAAGTCTGCCCATCAAACAACCCATCTCTGTTCTGGTGCCCGTCCATTTTAATTTTTAAATCTTGTGCGGCAAAGCATGCATTTCAAGTGATTCTTCCAGAGCTATCTGAGACTTAGGGCTTTCCTTGTTCATACCAGCTGCTGGCAGGTTTTAAGGTGTCTGTGTCTCTGTGCGTTTGAAGAAGCTACCATGGGTATTGGTGACAGCTGGGCTTTGACATGTTCTTGGCAGCTAGTGCAACGTGCATGGGGAGGGAGTTGTCATGAACATTTACAGACCATATTTACTTCATGTGTGAGACTTCTAGTCCTGAGCCTTTCTATTTGAGCTGGGGAAGCTGGAAGACTGCCTTGTGGTCCACAAAAAGTGATTCAGTCATTAAAGTCAAGGATTCTAACGACTTTTTTATGATGTTAAGTTTGATTACTCAATCACATTTAGGTTTCATCTTTTTTGTGGCTGCCAGTAGTGTCCAAACTCCTGTGATTTCCCCCTCCAGAGGTTACGATCTTTCCTTCTTAGCAATTTTAGTTGCTTAACATACGTCTGTACGTTTTGAAGGTGGGACTTTCTCGTTGTGAAATTCAGTGATCTTTTCTCCATTATTAATTTAATGTGTGGAGCATTCCTCAGCAAGGTAGTTGAATACAGCATTTTATATAGAGTCACATACAACCAAATAAATTTGTAATAGGAAGAGATTTGTATTTGTAGATGCAGTGTCTGCTTCAGGTGTAAAGTGACCCACCAGAAGTCTGTGAAGGCAAAGCTTGACAAGCACTCCTCAGTTATTTTGGAAACGTTTCCAGCATGTGCAGAGAACATTATGCTGTATATCCATCATGATTATATAAAAACTGATTGCAAGTTCCCAAAACGGCTATTTGCATAAACCGCAAGCTTCTGGATTGCCAAGACGGTGACCTCAGCCGTAACCGCTACAGCACTGTGTGAGTCTCCGTGCGGGTGTGTAGCGTGGGATCTTACTGATACAACATAGTGGTCAAAATGCTGTATCTATGCTTTTTAGGGTGCTTTCTTAGTCTGTGCTACAGAACCTCTCCATATGAGATGGTGACTATCAGCTGCTTTGGTTGCGAGGCCTTAATCCAGCAGTGTGTGTTAATGACACCCCTTCTGTCCCCATACACATGTGCACAGTCAAATGCACACAGTACGACTGAGGAAACAGGTATTTATAATAATGCTATATAAAGATTAAGTACAAACTCAGGAATCAGAAATAAACGGCATGAGAACATATTTCTATAAGAAAGTACTTGCATAAGCAATGTGTAAATATGGGCTTATGGGCTTGAGTCTTGGCCTTACCTTTTGACTGTTAAACCTGCAGTTGCCACCTCGCTGTACCCTGTGTTTCCAAGCTGGGCCGGATCTGGACAGCAGCATGAGGTGCGATGTGAGGGGTTGGGGCAGCCCTCGGGGCTCTGCAGCGTTACATGGACATAACCCGCTGCCTCTGCCCAGCACCTTTGCCCTACTTTTGGAGCCGACTCATTAAAACAAAATAACTGAAAGCCAGAGGCTGCAGAAAACTAGAAAATACACTTCTGGGGGTGGATTTGTCTTCTATTGGCACAATTTGCCTTCCTTTTGTAGCGTGAAGGTTCAATAGATTTTATTTCTCAAGGCTGTGTTTTGTGAGTGCATCCCAGGTTGTGTTTCTGCTGAAGGAAATTTTTAGCAAGGAAGCACCCTGACAGAAATTTTGGCCTTCTTCCAGTAACTGAAGAGCTTGTGGTGACTAACTGGAATTTATTGTAACTGAACAGGAAAAATACTGAAATATAGGACTATGCAGTCGTATAAAAGCATTGTGGTTTTTGTCCTCTTACAGTCATTTGGCCTTGAATTAGAGCAATGTCTCTGACTTGAGTGCCTGCAAGACATAATATAGTATGAACTAATAGTTTTAAAGCACCCATTATTATAGTTTTATTTTTTATCAGTGCATTACATAAAGTTACTAAGTGTTCCCATCCTGTTCTTTTCTTTACTTCAGGCTTGAGTCACAGAGCAGTGTGAGGATTTACGCATCTGAAGTAGGAGTGTGAATGGGATTGAAGGATTTACATGGAAGATTTTGAATTCCCTTCCTTCCTGCTCCAGGAAAGACAGGTGAGTGAATTACAGCATGATTTGTAATTAATTCAGTCCTTACTTTAGAAGGTCTTTAGTCAAAACAGGAAGATACAATTCAGATGGGCTGTATGTAAGAATGGAAGAAATTTCAGATTCTACAAACACACCCCTTAATTAGAAACACCAGCTTTCAGAGTTTTCTGTTTCTGTTCAGCAATAAGAGGGTTTCCATAAAGAGCGGTATGAGGTTTATATAAATCTCACCCCACGCCCCCACTCCCTCTGATAGAACTTTTATATCTGGGAACTTTTCACGCGAAGTCCAGGAAATCTGAACTGACATAACGAATTTAGCCTTTTCTGAAGCAGATCTGAGTAAGGCTGCAACTGGAGAAGAGCTCGAGGTGGAGCTTTATCAGCCCCCTGCATGTATTTGTTAGTGAAACAGGCTGGTCAGCATCAGCACCAGCTTCGTCCATACCACATCTGGGCTGCTTGTGAAGCTTGTTAGAGTTGAGGTGATGTGGGAGATCGTTCCAGCAGCTGCAAACTTGTGTTGGGTTTCTCCCTGCCTCCCTTGCTCCTTCCCTGCCCTCAGAAGGGAAAAGAGAAACTAGGGACCAAACACAGTAGGAGGATAGATGGGAGTTCACTTCAGGTTGTCTGTCCTTGGCTCTGACTGTAGATTCATGGGGCCGTTATTAGAAAAGGGCACGTGATCTTGATGTGGAAATTAAGTCTTGCCTTTTATATTTCTTCCCACTTTGGGAATACCTTCAGGTACTGACTGGTGGGTAAGATATGTGCTTCTTGGTACGATTTGTTCAAAACAAGTAGATCTAATTCCTGTTGGAAGTTTGTAAGGTGTTGGAGCCGTGGCTTTTGGCAGGGGTTCTTACTGCTGCATCTATGCAGGCACTTCAGGAGCGCGTATGTGGTCCTGCGTAACTACTGATGCTGAGCGGTGCAGAGCAGGATGAGCTTTCGATTGCACTGACCAGACGGCTCTTGCACCAGACTGTGACACAAGAAATAGTTAAGAACTAATAAAAATGAGCTCTAACACGGGCAGAATAGTATCTTTGTGCTAGTTTAGCATCTTCTTGTAGCTTAGATTCATTTTGTCTGTTTAAGCCATGTGCAGGGCTGAAAATGGAGGCTGCAACACCCAGGGCAGCTTGGGATGACCTCCTAAGTGAATCTTCCTCTTACACACATGGGGGCAGGCAATGCCAAAAAAAAAAAAAGGAGGTGGATCTGAACAGGACTCTGTCAGCTTCAGAGGGCCAGAACTGAGGCGTTGCCATGCTGCCTAAAACGCTGCAGCGCAAGAAAAGCACTCTGGTTGATGTAGAAAGAAGAGACGATGATGTTATTGTGTTGAAGGTGTCAGGGAGCAACTCTGATGCTTCATCTGAAGCAGAAATCTGCAGGAGGTGCAAGCGTGTACTGGAGTGGAAGGGGAGGTGCATGGAGCAGGCTGCAGTGAGGTACAGGAGCATCCCAGTGTGCTCGTAGAGGGGGGAAGGGTAAACAGCAGAATAAAGTAGGTGTCAGTGGTGTGTCAAAGCAGCTGGAGCTCAGTGGGTGGAGGAGGGAAATGAATGGGAGCAATAACTTGTGTGGCTTCTCCAGAACAAGGAGTGGGATGAAAGGATGCAGTAGAGTGTGAAGTGGGTGGGAATACTTCTGTTGAACAGCGTACACCAAACACTTTTTTTCCTCCAGAGTTGTTTCTTGGTGGGCTGTACTTGGGAGCAAGTATGAAAGAATCTCCCCTGCAGCTGGTGAGAGAGAAAACATGAAGTATCCAGAAGTAAGACCTTTCTGGATAAGAGAAAATAACAAAGAGGTGAGAAATGTACAAGCAATAACAAAAACCCAAGTGTTTTGAAGGGGGCATTTTGGAAGGTGTTTGGAGCGCAGGAATCTGTGCTAGGAAAGACACGGTGGTAAGATTCAGTTTCCAGGTTTCTCATTTTTGTTCACCAGTGTAATGTGAATGGCAGCTCTTATTGGAGGGAGGAAAATTAATCTTTCCTGAGCAAGGAAATGAAAAAGCTCACTAGATTTGCTTGCATACACAAAGAATGTTTTAGTATAAGTACGGGAAAGCAATGGAAATGTTCTGATAGCACTTTCTGTATTCTCTGTTTTTTGAAGGGGGGGGGGGCTGCCTAGGGTCACACTACTTGAGTAACCGTGAGCCTGCAAACCCACACCAGAGTGTTTTGTGGTGCTTTTGAAAAACATGCTCCTCTTTTTCCCATTTTTCATATACTAGCTTGTTTAGAAAAAAAATGATGTTTTTAGAATTGAATTTTAAGTCTGTCGTCGGCAAGTCCAGTTATTTGCTGGCCTGTGTATTTACTGCTGAGGGTAAGACTAACACAGTTGTGAAAGTTTTACGGATTTGGGCTTTGCATGAGCAGCGTTTGCCCTGTAATGGGTAGGTGAGCTGTCACTTAGTGAGATGTGGCTCCTGCCTGAAACCAGAGCAGGTCTGAAGCTGCCCTAATACCTCACAAATTGGCATAGTCTTCCAAAACAGCAATCAGCTTGGCAAGGTATAGAGCACCCTGTGCTTGTGGTCATATTCAATTTTACCTTGTGCCTCCTTTTCCTTGGCTACAGCTCTGCTTCCAAAGTGTTTGTGGTATGTTGGTTTTATCAGGAGGAGACTGGAGGTGGCCAATATATGCCAGAAAATTACTTGCTGCTTTGATCTGTTCTCATGTGGTCCCTAAGTGTTGTCATATGGAGCTGGAAGTCTTTTATTTCAGCAGTTGCTTAAATATGTTGATAACGTTTGTTTCTAGGCAGGGCATTACGTTCTCCTGGACTTCCCATCGTCCTCCTCTTTCAACCTCTGCCTAGGTCACTCTGAGGGATTTTGAGCTTGTCCTGGTTTCCCAGGCACCTGGTAGAGTTAAAAGGAAGATGCTGATGGCCATATTGTAGTGTGGGCAGGCCGGGATCCCCAGCACCACGGCACAGCTGAGGGTGGAGTTTGTCCTGACGGTTCTGGGAGCATCCCCCTTGCCCTGTACGTGCTACCCAGGTGCTGTCTCTCCTGTTTGGCAGGGCTGGTTCTTGCGAGGCCAACACCAAAGCAATGTGGCTGCGTGTTTGCAGCTTTCCACTGCTGGAAACAAGTATTGGAAACCTCCCTTTATGCCTAGGAGCGTTTCCATCCCTGGATGTACTAGTTCAGGAGCTTGTCGTCCATATGGATCACCTGGCCTTGTTTGCTCTGTGCCTGTTTCTAACGCTGTACAGTCATTATTTTATTTTTTTTTTCAAAACCTCTCAAAATATAGGTAGAGAGCGCATTCTATTTTATCTGTAAAGATCTTGACCTAGCATCAAATGGACAAGTCTGATGAAGTGATAAATGTTTCAAGCCTGTGGCCTTTTATCTCTGGCCTTATTTTGTCTTTATTTCATTTAAATGTTTCTCAAACTTCAGTGATTGAAAAGCTTTCCAGATCTGATAACTGCAAAGATTTCAAGTGAAACTTTTGGCTCCTATCCCGGCATGAGATCATACAAAGTGATATTAACTGAACATGTACCAGAGTTTGAAAAGAAAATGGAAACACTTCATCGTTAGTCTCAGCTATTTTTCAGCTCTGCCGGGCACATGCTTTCTCATTGGTTAACTTCTGTGTACCTTTTTAAAGGTTTCCAAATACACATGTGTATATATATACTTTTTTTTTTTGCACTAATAATGTATTTAATTTATATTCTTTTTATTTGTTATCCTTGCTAGCAGGACTCAATGGATTTTTTCTTTTTAATGGGATTTTGAAATCTAGTGTAGCTGAGAAAGCTCACTTTAAGAGAAAGGATGTACTCAAGCTCCGTTTCTAGTCCGAAATCATCTTAAAACAAAATAGAGCTGAAGTATCTCGTCTTTAACCTGTCTTTATGTCTGGTTGCTGTGATAGGCCTCAGTGAAAGCAATGGTCTCGTACATGTGTGCGTACCTAATAAGGGTAAAAGTGTGTCAACTGTGTGTGTTTTGTGGGTTTCCTGGATAGAAGTAAAATAAGATTTATAATGCTGTAAGTTGGGCCTTTAGATTATTGAACAGGGATGAACTTCAAGGTTGCAAAACCAAACAATCAGACACTAGGAAATTCTACAATTAAAGCTAGTCATTCACCCTCTTGGTAAATATTCATTTTGATTGCCTTTAATTAGAGGAATGTGTACTTCTTTTTTTTTTTTTTTTTTTTAGTATACAAGGCCTGGGTATTGTTCAGTGCACAGCATGGCTAATGCTTAATGAGTGGGTAGGTTGTTGATGTTTTGTTTCTCACCATTTCTTGTATGGCCTTATTTACTGCATGGTTGGCAGATGGTGCACTGAATACAGAACTACTCGTTTCCTTATGGAGTTTTTCATGGCGTTAACACCATAAAGACTGACTTTACTGCATATTTTTCAAGGAATCTTAATCAGGAGCGCAAAATAAGATATACGTGTGTGTTTAAGCAAACTCTGAGCCTCAATTGTTAATGTTGTGGGTGGAGATGGCTACAGGACAGTCGCCTTGATGGCAGTCTTTAGTGGAGGAACTTGGCAAGTTGTACCAACTATGTCCCAAACTCTGGTTTCTGTACGAGCAGACAACAGCGGGTCAAAGCTCATGCTGGGGCACAAGGTATCTCCAAAACTATAGCTTCCCTCCACCCCACCGCTGTTTGCATCTTCCTCTTGCTGATTGTGTGTAGGAACATAGATTTTCCATGCTGGAAATGTTCTTCTGTAAATGAAGGTAACCATGCAGTAAATATTTTGTCCAGAAAGCTTAAGTACTCACTCAGCAACCTGCTCTCCAGCATTCAGTGACTATTTAAGACTTGATGAAAATGAGCAAAGCTTCAAAACCTACAATAAGCTACAGGAAAAGAATACCCTTTATCTGGTTTCTGTCTTTGAAACTGTAAGCTCTTACTGTGCCTTCCCGTAAGTCGATAAAACATTTCAAGCACTACATTAGTATAAACACCAGTGGATGAGGTCATCATATATCAAACAACATAATTAAATCAGTGCTTTATTCACTGCCTGTGTCTCATTATGGCTGCCTCCTAGGTCACACTGCAGCCTTGAAGATCATGTAAGAACTCGAATGTTATAACAGCCCTCACAGAAACATTTGCTTTGAAGTTAGTACTATTCATTCAGAAAACAATCTTCAGAAAAACTTACTTTTGTAAAATGTGGTCCCATTTTGAAAAAGCCATGTCAACGGGAAACACTTATTGATTTTTGTCATAAATTGCCATGCATGAATCTCAGCCCACAGCTGCTGATCACATGACTGTGATGGATTTCCTTGATGGATTAGAGGTCTGAAAGCAATTGAGTGGATGATGTATTAGAAAGGACCATGTTTCTCCAAGGAGAACGAGGTTGAAGTGGTGCACACCAAATAACCAGACTTTGGGCATCGGCAAGAAATCCTGGCAGTTTTAGAGTTTAACTGATGCTTAATTTTGCCTCTTACTTTCAAGTGCACTCACTTTAAAACAGCATAGGAAAATATTTTAAGTAGGAGATCCTCCTTCCCCTGTTCGCAGTTCTGATATCCACACTTTATATCTCATGTTATATCAGCACCTATATGTGTTTTGTAGCAATAGATCCTTATGCGTGTTTTACGAGGAAGTAGGCTACCGATTTTGTCTGAGCACCAAGGTACTTTGAAGTCTGAAGTTGTAATCATAGATATGCACGTAAGCCTCGTGCCTCACCAAGTATGACGCCTTGGGCATGTGTTATTGCTTACCTATGCCATAATTACTGTACACATGTAGCTACAGGAATATACCCATATGGTTTTCCTACTGTAAACTTTCAGGTGACTTGCTAATTTAGGCCAGTACTCAAAAACAAGGGCTGGTCTGAGATCTTAATAATTACAAAGCTGGCATACAAACTTCAGCATTAAGACTCTCCCAGATCCACTTGAAATTAGGTTACATTCATATTCTGTCTTGTTTTTTGGATAGCAGCCTGACAGGCATGCAAAGTTGTGATGTTGTTGTTTGACCTGCTCTCTCCCAGTCTTCCTGGCAAGGGAAAAAGAAGGGAAGATATTTAAGGTTTATATTCTCTTGGTTTTGCCATAAATGAAGATTTTATTTTTTTTTTCCCCTGGGAGTTTCCTGAATTCATATTAACTAATGAATTTACTGGAGTAATACATGTTCTTCCTTCCTTCCTAATATTTATCTGTTTGTCTCTAGTGCTTTTCATCAGTACCAGTAATGATGGCAGAGAACAACGAGTTGATGCCATGTGCTATTTGCTAAATTTTGATCCCAAAAGCAGGGAAGTGAAAAGAGAGCAAAGGCAGCTCTCTGGCATTTTGCAGGACAGATGGGCTCCAGAAATGAAACACAAAACCAAAGTTGTGCAGCTTACCCAAATAACCACCTTGAGGGTCAAGGGCATCTTCAGCTGCGGCTGCCTCTGGGACTGGCCTGCTCTCCAAAGCACTTCCACAGACCTGCTGCTGCGAGTATGGGAGTTGGGGGATGATGGTTAGGAAGGACTTGCTGGGTCCTGATGGAGCTTGGATTCAGTAGTTCCTGCTAGGGAGCTCCCCTGCTGGGAAGAGCAGCCCTCCTGGCCAGGTAGGAAAGCTGTGGGAGGGCAGGGAAGGCTATTTGCCTCCAGGCTAGAGCTGGAAATCACCTGGCTCCTGCTCAGTCAATGAGACAACAGCAAGGAGAAAAGTCTGTTCCAACCCTTACCATTCTATGATTATTCTGCCTGAAGACAAGTGCCTTCATGTGGCTCTGGAGTGCTAGAGAGGAGACAGTTCTCCTGTGCTTACACTGCTTTTGAGAACCCTGCTGTTCCTAGCCTTTTCTTGTTGTCCTCTTCAATAACAGCATCTGAGCAGAGGTTAAAAAAAGATCATTGGCAGACAACAGGAGTATAGGATGTGCAATACTAAAATTTCCAGTGTCTTCAAAAATGCCTTTATTTCTATTATGTTGTCTTAGTGGCTTGATTGTTGACTGGTTAGGCACTTGATAAACCTCCTAATAAAAAGCATAGACACTTTTATTAGTTTTACATCCTTTCTTTTATATTCCTGTTCTTGATCTGTTATTTTGCTGTGATTCTTTTTTAAAATAGCCAGAGCAAAACAGAAGCGGTAAACCCTAATTTAGAGGTGTTAGCAAGAGCTGACTCGCTCTGATGAGGGTCAGCCAGGCTTCACTGGTTCTTTATTGTAATCCACTACCCACTGTGGTTTATCGTCTCTGAATATTAATCTTCTGTTATACTTGCTATCATCTCTGTGCAGCTGATAGCTTAATACTTGCGAATGAGCTAAATATAACGAACAGTGAACCAGAAAAACTCTAAAAAACTACCCCATGAGAAGAAAAGGCCAATACTGGCAAACTTGTTTTTCTTAGGACAAGTGTGAACAAGTGCTGGATGTAAAGAAAAAAAAGATCTGATGTTTTGGTTTTTTTTTTCCTTGCTACAGGGGCACAATTCTCATTTCTGTTTGCAGTCATCCGGGCAAGCTTAGGTGTGTTGAGTGGCAGGGCCCATTTGCTCGTGCACAGCATACTGTGCCTATGATACAAAGCCGTAAACAGCTTTCAACTGGGAGCCAGCTTGGATCACAGGCAGAGCAAGCTCAGGTCTGTCTGTACCTGCCTGCGTATGGAGATCCTTAGAAGAAAGTAGAGACACCTATTTTCTCCTTATTACTGCATTACACCAGAGGCAAATGCTCTAATTAAAACTTGCAGTTAGCAGTGGTTTGTTATAAGTGCTGTAAATTCCAGTCGTATGAAGACTTCCTGGTGGTGGGAGAGTGGCCCAGAGAAGCAGGTTAGTCCAAACACGGGCTCTTGCGCAGCTGGCGATGGCCTGGCCCCTGTCTTCCGTATGTTTAGTGAAGGCATCACCTATGACATCTTGTACCAGGAAAACTACTAAATAGCTTAAGAGAAAGCGTGACTAACATTGTAGAGTGGAGAAGCTAAGATCTGCCTTGTTTTGTAAGAGGTTCTAGTAGCATCCTGCTTTCTGCTAGGCTGGGAGGGCGAAAGATGCTTGACAAGGCTCAGAACAGCCTTGCTGCTGCTGTTGGCTTTGCGCAGGTGCATGGTTTCCATCAGTCTGACATAGTGGGGAAAAACTGATAACTCAGATAGCAACGACAGTAAGATTAAGAAATATGCATTTTAATAATGACATTAGGGAATGGTTTTGCATATCTTACAACTAGAGAAATAAAAACTTGGAAAACTAATAGTTTTCTGAATGGGTCCCAGTTTTTATCCTCTTAGTCTCTGTGTTCATTTACTTTGGCTATCCTTATGGCTACTCCAGTGCTGTGCCAGGTTACTGTCTTCTGCTTGCTTCTATGAGTTGGATGGTTGCAAATGTTTTCCTTCCAAATATTTATCTGCTATCCTACACTTTGCTGTTTCCATCACATCTAGACCAAGGATGAATGCCCAGTTAATTGTCTTTCTGGGGCAGGAGGACTTGATCATATGGAAGCTATCAAAAGAGGTGGTCTGGCTTGTAACTGCCTTTTCCCTTCTAGAAGGGTGCTTTTCTCTTGGGCCGGCCGGGATAAAGTTGTGGGTCTGGACATGTCCTCTCCCTTGAGCTTTGTTTAGCAGCCTGTGTTTGGGATGGAGGAGCAGAATGACACTGAGCTGATGGGGTTATTTTCGTGTTGAGCCCCTGCTTTCTATCGTGCTGTATTTGACCTGATGCAAGCAGCTGACATATGCTCGCTGTGGGTGTTGCTGGTGTTTTCTGCTTTTAATATTATATTTGGGGAAAAAAATTAATGAATGTTTTCTTTTCGAAAGGAAAGAGAAAACCCCAAAGGATCTTGGCTCTACGTGCCCTATAGCTACGTCTGTTTATTTTTGATGAGTGAGATGCTGCCCTCCTGTTTACCCCTCTCTCAAAGGAAGGGTCTGTTGACATAGTCCGTGTTTCAATTATCTTTATTACACAGTTCTCTGGGAAGCCTTTGGGGCAAGCTGAGCCAGCCCTAAAAGCAGCTTCTCGGTCACAAAGAGAGACAAGCCCGACCAGACGCCCACAGTTCGTATTTCTTTATTTGCAGAGATCTGTGCCCCGATAACCTCAGACCCCACAACAGCTGGGGCCAGCTTAATTTGGAGTGGCATGAGAGGGATGGTGGACAGGTCTCCCAATGGCTTCCATACCTGCCCTTGCAACACAATATGGACCTGGCTGTCCTGCTGGGGAGCTGGTCCTCGCTGCCCAGCCTGGGGGAGGCTGGGATTTTCCTGCAGCGGGAGTTCTGGGTGGGCACTACTGGGCTGGGAGGCAGCTCACAGGCATCCTTCTCCCTTCATCTCCCTCTGTCCCCTGTGTTTTCTGTGCGTGTTGTCACTGCAGGGAGCTGCTTGGCATTTGTCACGCTTAGTGTGGCTCAAATATTCACAGGACTTCTTGTGCCATTACCTGCACGAGGCCTGTTCGCTGAACAGCGTCCAAAGCATTGCGCGGTGCGGGTTTGTGTCTGGGCGGCTGCCCCTGCATTCATTAGAGAACTGCTATTGTTAGTGATCAGCCACATCATCAGAGCTGTCTGTTAATGTTTGCACGAAGAGAGAGTTTTACTTCTGATTGAAGTTTACGTGTCAGGGCTGAACCATTGTGGGCAAGCGACCATGGATGATTTGCATGATGATATGGTAGCATCTTCTATTATTTCGTGCTCTTGTAAATCTTTTGAATAGGTGGGGTTAGCTTTGGTTTGCATCGATGTGATATTTTCCTCTAGTACTCAGTGATGAGTTTTAGATAGACACTTATGAAAACAGTGTTATGTGAAGAGCATCCATCTTCCTGGCAAAAGGTGGGGCCATGGCAGGCCACGATGTGCCCTCGAGGCCTCTTTCTCCAGATCTGCGCAGCTACCTGACACCTCTGAGGGGCTAAACCTATCCATCCTTTCAAAGAGGAATGGCTTTGCTAGTGTGCTAATAGAGAGTTATAAACCTTTCCCTCTCAAGATGTCTGCAGTCCCAATGTGGAGCTTTATCTTTGGTAGTTCACACTTCAAGACAGTTGCAATCTCTATCAAAAACTGTTACCCAGGAAAGCTATATGTGGTTAAGAAACAGGGTATGAGTGACCTGATTGTCAAGTGTAAGGCACTTCTTGTGGGGTGTGGGCAACTGCCTAGCAGCTAAGTATTAAAATATCAATTAAAATAATTTACAGAATCATGCAATAATGATGAAAGCAGCTTGTGCCTTCATCGTAGCCAAAGATTTCAAGGGCCACATTCACTGCAAATATAAACAGTGGTGCAAATTATATGTTAGAGCCCAATTGTTCCCCTGCAGGCTATAAATAACTCCTATTTGAAGTCACTGGGGGTTGTTTGTCTCCTATGGGGGAGACTCTAGTCTGTGTTGCAGCTGACCAGAAAATGGTTGTTAGTGATAAAGTGGTGTAATTTGCATTGATTTATTATTCATTGGCTGCACAGATCAAATCCAGCTTACCCGGTGAGAAGGATTGACACCAAATTATTTTGTCGCTTAAACAAATGTCCCTGCTGAATATAACTGAGAGATGCTGTTGTAGCAGTGGAGTTTATCACACACCTTCTAGCTTGCAATTCTCTAAAATCTGAATTGTTTGAAAATGTGGACTCCAAACTTAATTTTGCTCTATCTTGTAAACCAGGGTTGATTAAGTTTAGAATTAGATGCATATAAAGGAAAATAAAAGAGAGTTCCTTGAATTTATCTGAATTTCCTGCATCTGATAACTTGTGCATTCTGCTTTAGAAGCTCCAATGCTTGCGTGTAGCATCCTGCACCCAGAACAATAGGTCTTTCTTGGCTACAGAAAGGATGAAGTTGTTTCGTGTATGCAAGGATGGCCCATGATCGTTCTTGTAAGGTTTTGTTCTGAAAGCATTGATTTCAGAGCTTCCAGGTACTATGAGATATATTATGATTCTCATGAGTAGGATATTATCACTGTCTACTTTGGTGTTCCTCTGAAGACTGTAGCTCTCAGAAAAAAACAACTGATAAAGACTGGTTCTTGGACTTCTCTTGCTCCTCACCTTTTCAGTCAGTTTTCTATTTCTAGTATTTGTGGAAGAAGATCTGGAAATATGAATCAAATGCTTCTTCAAGCTCAAAAGTGAGAAAGCAAAACAAAAAGGAAGAATATATCTTTTAAGTGTTACTTTTCAGTCAGTCTTGGGGGGAGAGGGGGTGTTTTATGTTCAGTTTTGTTGTTTTTAAGCGTGTGTGGCCACTGCTGCAGGTGTTGAACCATCCCACCCCTTCCTGGGCTATTAGCAGTGCTGACTTCATGCCTGACACACGTGCAGTTGGTGCCTTACAGACTGCGGCACTGGTTGCTGCGACCACAGGTACCAAACTTGGCCCTTTGACAGTGTAGCCACGCTGGCCGCTCTTTAGCTGGCTTTCTTCTGCCATGGTCCTTGAGATGTTGTCAGGCCAGCTGGCTCTGCGTGGACAGAGGAGGAGGAGGAGCAGCTGTGAGTTGCAGCCCTGGGGTGCAAGGGGGCCTGCTGGCAGCCATCTGCTGGGACCCTGGGAGCCCCTTGTGTCCCTGCTGGCATGCACTGTGTTCCACAGACTGTTCTGCAATTCCACTGTGGTTTTTGCTGCACAAAAATTGGTGGTAACGCGAGAGGGAAGGCAGTGCTGGAGGAAATCCTTAGGTCTTTCTGATGGTTCATTTTGCATTGTATGTTGATTTCGCATCAGCCTCCCTCGGTGAGTCCCCAGCTATAATCTGCTTTTGAATAAGTACTCTGTGCCCTGCGATGGGCCGTTGTTGCTCACAGCCTGGAATGAACTTGTGGAAAGGAGTGTTGTAACTATGAATTTCTCTTTTTGTACCAATTTTTCTGGCAAAATCTGAGTAAAATAATGATCTTGGAACTTAACTCTTCTTCTAAAAGGAGCATGTCCTATCCGTTCAAAGCAGGACAAATTCCTTCACATTTTTGCTAAAGGTTAAAAAAATTGTTTAGACAGCTCTAGCGGCTGCACATCAATCTGCTATAACCAGTTGATTCATGTCACTGATTTCTGCAGCAAATTTCTCTGATCACTTCTTATTTGCAAACTGGGGTGGTTTTGTTTAAAGCAGCTTTGCTGTGAGTGTTCATCCATCTTAAAAGTTCATTCCTTGACTGAAGTAAGTTTAGGAAACACAAGTCTAATGAACCTCTGTGACAAACGGTGCCCAGAAAAGAAGAGGTCATATACAAAGTCTCCGATAGTGATAATCCCTCTTGTCATCTCCTACAGATGGAAAAAAAAAAAAAAAATTCTTGCAGCAAAGAGAAAGGAAATCATAGTGAGTGTAGTCAAATAAGAGAGAAACCGGTACTCCAAAGCCTGCAAAGAAGTGTGCGGGAAACCAGGAGACTGTGGATTTGCATTATCCAGGCTATTGGCTGACAGCTGGTGATTTGAAATAATCTACAGCTTTGTTTTGGGAACTTATTTAGACCTTGTAGACTTAATCTACCTAGAAATACCGAGGTTCCCCCTTTAGAAATAAGGTAAAATTATATAGTCTTTCTTCAAGCAGAGTTAGGCACTGAGCTGATGTCTCTACTGCAATACATCGTTCTTTGTTACAGACTGCAAGTGATGAATCGTTCTGTGTGTTTATTCTGTTGGTAAATATCATTCTAACTGGTATTACACAAACTTTTTCCAATAGTAAATATAAGAAATACTTAGCAGCTCTGTCCCTATAGGGAGCTCAGCTGGACAGGTGTCCACAGGTATTGGGATGCAGCAGTATAGGTTAGGTCTATGAGCCTATGCACTTTATAGACAAGTCAGTATAACTCCATGGAGTTGTAGCATGGCAGAAAAGAGTCTCCGAAGAAGTTTCAAGTAGTCAGATCTGCTATGTAGGATGGCTAGGCAAGGTTGATTGGGGGGGGAATCATATAAGTGGATATATGAATATTCCATTCAACATTTAAGGACTAGTGAGAACCTGTTAGTCATCTTCAGCAGTCACCATGCTTTTTTTATTTCTAACGCAGGCATATTTTCCCTACACGTTTATGACTTTTCTGTTTCTTTCTAACACTCTGTATGTTGGGGAGGGTATTCTACACATGGCTTTTGGAGTAGGAAGAGTTCTGCAGGCTTCCTTTTACTCTCTGTACCTTCTGTTCTAATGACTCAGATACGTTTGTACTTGAGTCCTGTCTGAGGAAAATATGGGATATTTCCTAGTGGTGGTCTCACCATTTTTTCTATGCTTACATTACAGATCAGAATTCTGTCCAATATCACCTTCAGTTTGACTTGTCTTATAGCTTCTTACACAAAAAGCTATCTGATGTTTTTTCATACCTCTGGACTTTTGAAGAAAAGGCATTTCTTAGCTGTATGTACCACTAAAGCTCTTGCCCAGTCTCTCATCACCTTATGATTCTCTCTTTCTGCCATGTTACTTATTCTGACTTTGGCATGTGCTCTTTTGTCCTGTCTCTTTAGACCGCTTCTACAAAAGATCTTCCAATCATATAACCTTTAACATTAGCCTTTTCTTGATAGATTTCTCTCTACTTTCTATTACCTCAAACAAAAATCAACTTCAGTTTAAAAGCACCTAACAGTCTACCTTTACTCTATCTGTAACTCATGCAGTTTTTGGAGACTGACTCTTGCTCTCCATCAGCCCATGGTGCCTACCTCCATCACTTATTTGCTACATTTTAAAGCAATTCTTCAGTGCTTTTGCTCTTTGTTTGGAGAAACCCATCAGGATATGCAGATCTTAGTATCCTAGAACTAGTATCCTAGTTCTACTTTTGCCATGATTTCTGCAGAAAATTTGGATTATGGTGATCAGAATTCATCCAGTCCCTAGAGAAGGCCCATAGGTGAGGTGGTCAGATGGGAGAAAAGCTTGGGCTGTGTTTCTACTGGGATCCATGCAAGAAAAGAGAATATTTCTTAAGGGATTGTCTGCATCATTGTGTGGGCTAGTAGTATTTGATACTGAGTCTGTTACGGCAGTTGAATGCATCAAGAAATGATGGGAAAAGATCTGAAGACGCTCATGTAATATTCACGCCTGGCTTTAGTGTGCAGGAAGTGGAAAAGGGAGAAGACACAATGATAGATAATGGAAGGACAGCAAGAAAGAAGAAAGTGATAGAAATGATAGGGACATGAAATGGATCAACAGGACAGTTAATAACAGTTGTGCCTAACCTGATAAGGCAATTGGCTGTGGTCAGTTAGAAACAAGAAAAAGACTTGTACTTAAATATACCAGATATGTACTTAAATACGAACTTAATAGGATTGAGGAATCTAAAATACCTGTGAAGACAAATGTTGCAGAGGACAATAGATGCATAGCAGTATAATAATCTTGCTGGAAAAGTATTACTTAGTTGCTGTATTCAGGAAGAACAGAAAAAGAAGGTAGTAGGCTGTCCATAAGCATTAATAATGTGAAAGATCATTCTAAAAAAAATCACCCAGAACTCACAAAAAAACCCAAAAATCACAACAGGAAAGGACGTGCTAAATAAAAGAGTATCTGTTCTGCTTTTAACAGCTAATGATGTGATCACAGAAGAGCTAGACATGGGGAAATATCTTCAGACCAAAAGATCAGGAATTGATTTAATTAAAATGAAGAGAGGATTAAAAGTGTGTCCTTAATTAAAAAATGTCTTTGAAAGATTGCAAATGTGAGTTTGCCAAACTGCTAGCAAGACAAGTTAGCTGCACTGGAGAGCTCAGGGACCTGAGAAGTGCGGAAAGTGGGAGTTCTTGCAAGTACTGCAGCAGTCTGTGTTTTTGTGTCCCGAGGAAGGAGAAAAAGTTATCAGGAAAGGGTGAAAGTCAGAGCTGCCAGAATTCAGGCTGAATGGAAGCTAGCAAGTAGTGTTTAGGCACATAGAAAAAGGACTTAGAACTATAAAAATAACTTCCGAACAGCAGGAGGGCTACTACACTGTGGTACTGCTTGTGCAGGGATTGAGCATAGTTTAGAAGTGCCCTCAGAGTAAAAAAAACACAATGCCACTGCACATCCCCCAAAGAAACCCTACTGCTGATCACCAGGAAAGAAAAATCTGAATGTGGTAGAAGCAAAGCTTGAGTATAGCAGTGCTGCTGGATTGCATGGAAGTAGCTAACATGTATAGCCACTCACTCAGAAATTGCAGGCGTGACTGCAAGTGTTTTTAGCAAATCCTTCCACACGACTGCCCACGTCTGGACTTGACACTTTGTGCTCAATTGTGTCAGCTATCTGGAACAGGACTAGTTTTATGTTGTCACACTGCTTGGTGCTGAGGTTTTTGAGGATCATTATGACAATCCAGGAAGGTTCAAAGTACATAAATCTCAGAAAAAAGAATTAAAGAAGCTGGTGCAAGAAGAACTTTGTGTGATGCCATGTTAGGAAACTACTTGAAGTGTTCATTTGAGGGTTTTCTGACTGAACAGAGAAGGAGAGGTCCCTTCCAATCCCTACCATTCTGTGATTCTGGGAGTTGTACCGTATATGCCCTGACTAAGGCAGTGGTATTTTTGGGACACCCAAGGGGAGAATGTTGTCAGACCAGTCGGGATAAAGTACAGAGTGAGAGATTTAAGCTGCTGAGGTCAGAAGAAAGGGGCTGAAGAGCAAGTGGGTGGACTTGATACTCAGAAGGAGAGAAAGAAATGTCACAAGTGACTGTGAATTAGCTGTTGTGAGCATTGAAATCCCAGCTTGGGCATCAGTTGTAGCAAGAGGAGGAAGTGCTGTAGGGAAGTCATTTAGTATTAGGGCAAGTTAATTTATGCTGGTGACAAAATGTAAAACTTGACAATTTGGGGACTAAATCAAGGCATGTGTACAAGTGCAAAGGAGATGGCTTAGAAGGGGAAAAGATGTCCAACAACACGGTTTCATGAGCTGCTTGAGCTGATCTAAGGCTCCTGGCCTATACCCCTCCCCTGTCATTCCAAGCATTCCTGCTGTCACTTTTGTGTCAGGTCACCTCAGGCTGCTTCGGCAATCTTGAAATGGCGTCTGAACCATCAATGCAGAGGTAAAAGCTCAAGTCATGAGCTAAAGAGATTACCCAAATGTGCTGAACTGAGAAGTACGTGCCAGTGGCAGAGCTTTCAGAAGTGCCAATGGGCTGCCCAGAAAAGAGAATAATCATTGACAGGAATAATACTGATTGATTTGATATCTCAGTGAAGATGAGATGTCAGAGCAAGGGTGATGAGCACTATCAAAAGAGCCAGAATGTACAAGCAGGAGGGGGATGGAGGAAGGTCCTTGAAATTTGCCCAGGAAGAGATCATGAATGACCCTGGTGAGCACAGCTTCATTCAAAGGGAAACAGCGGAAGCTGGCCTGGATGTGATCCAGTGTAGAGTCTGAAGAGGGGAAGCGAGTGCATTGACTTCAGCCTACGCTTGCAGATATTTTAAAAATAAGGGAAAGGAGGAAAGGAGTAACTGCTGAAATAGGTGGGGCTGTTGCCTTGTGGACAGTGGAATGGGGGACAAAGTGAGAAGACAGAGGGACTAAACTTGGCTGAGACAGAAATGTGCTGTTGAAGACAAATAGAAGAGATCAAAGAATTCCGGATGAGGAAAGGTAAATGGTCTGTAGGCTCTGTACGGTGATATATTAACAGACTGGATTTTTTGGTAGGAATTGGCAAAGAGCAAGGAGAGAATTTAGCTGCAAAATCTGAGCAGCTTCACGTTTAATGAAGAAGAAACTGGCCAAATCGACTTTTTCTTCAGTTCGTTGAAACTGATTTGAAGCTGCAATGTGCTGTTGCTTTCCTTTTCCTCTTTCCACCCACGTGCCATGGCAGCCACCAGGACATGGTGCCGACGTGCTGGTGTTATGGTGGCTGCTACGGTGCTCGCTTGGAAGGGGAGCGACGCATCCAGATATCAGGGCCTGCCCAGCCTAATTGTCTGGCTCTGGTCCAGCTGTTGATTGACCCAAGAAACTCTAATGAATCTGGATTCCTGTAGTCTGATTTGCTTCCTCTCCCCGTTATGTGCCTTTCTCAAGTCCATGAAGAGCTGAAACCTGAGTGCTGGCTTTGACAAAGAGAGAGAGAGAGGGGGGAAGGAGGGTAAGAAAAAGCAGATAACAGCCGAATGTAATCAGTGTTTTATTACCATCCTCAGGAAGTGGGAATGGCTTTAGAGAAAAAAAAAGTGGTAGGTTGGAGCAAGGAAAGTTAATTATGGTGAGGTTATTTGACAGGAAATTACAAAATACAAACAGACAGAAAAAACACATTTTATAACAGGGTAGGAAATCTCAAGTTACTTCACAGTGTGTATTCAAAACCTTCAAAACCCCCAAAGCAAAGGCTGAAAATAGCAGTTTAAACAAAAGCTATCTTATCTGATAAAGGCATTTCAAGCACAGAAGGAAATTTATATATTGGGTTGACAGTCTTAAAATAAACTGATTGTCTTGATAACACGATAGATTTAATTGTGGGAAAAAATTGGGCTTATTTGTATGACCTGCAGACACAGTAAAGTCCCATGAAAATCCATTCCTTTTCTTACTTTATACATTTCTTGTCTCCTAAGCAGTGTTTATCTGTGTTTTCCAGAAATTGTAGAGGTAGATTTATGCATGTAGGACGAGACTGATAAATATGTGCATATTTTAAAGACTTCCATGCAGACCAGATATGATTCACTTCCTATGCTACTGCATGGAAGTGTATTAAAGGTACTTCAGCACGTACCACTCTGATTCAGAAAGGTTTTGGCAGAAATACATTGTTTTTGGATAGGGTAGAATTATAATTGCGTGCTATGCTCTTGAATATTTGGTGTCTTTTCACTTTCTGTGTGGAAAGGAAACTACTCTGTTACTGCATCACCTTTATCCCGAGTCTGTAAAGCACTTACTAGTGCGAGGAGAGCAGAACTCCCTCAATTGCATGGTTCTCTTGTAGCCTTGCTGTAGGTACGAGAGCTGCCAGGAACAGCAAAGAGGAACTTTCTGGTACCTGGACTGTCACTGAGCCTTTTGTTACGAGCAAAGGTCTCTTCAAAGAAAGGTGCTGATTTCTTTTTTTTTTTTTTT
>Ga0065711_1031612_pt1 | contig 29209 bp, 16 predicted proteins | sample Hoacrofraction12_FD_59098 | JGI IMG/M metagenome (GOLD analysis project Ga0065711, IMG submission 59098) | Hoatzin crop microbial communities from Cojedes, Venezuela - Epithelial fraction 12 v2 (version 2) | ecosystem: Host-associated > Birds > Digestive system > Esophagus > Crop | place... | reverse complement strand
AAAAAAAAAAAAAAAAAAAAAAAAAGGAGAGAGAGAAAAAAAGACATTTTCACTGCAAAGCTCGCTTGCTCTCATGCACTGCCATGGAATTGGTAGGAAGGAATAATTTTGGTAGGAATTCCACCTTTTTTTTTTCCCCCCTTTCCCTATGAAAATCAACCCAGTATGGACTATTTGCAAGCCTTTGAAAAATTGTGTCCCATGTGAATTTACTACAACATGGGATTGGAAAGAACTGCCTAGTGGACTGAATTCAGTCCTGTGCAATCATGACAAATACACAGTAGATGTCCAGGTCCAAGAGCTCCACAGACAAGCTTGGCATGTGCTCCTGCAAGCCCTTGGCCCTAAAACACTCTGTTATGCTCTGTTACAACACACTGAAAACAAAGCATGAGATTAAAGCTATTATGCCAGTTTGGTACAGCAAAAAAGCAGTAGAAGCTGGGGAAAGAGGTAGGAAGGAATTGCTACCGAGTCATTGAATAAAATTTCAAGGTGTCCTAAGGACCAGACTTCTGGGCAAACGGCAGGCTACAGGGGAGCCTTTGATGTGGTGGGCAGATTCCTCTTGACCCCAAATCTGGACTTCAGTTCCAGCAGCAACCATTGCTGGCAGTTACTTCCACACTTCCAAGATTTTACATCTCTAGTCTGGGCATCAGTGGGGCATAGTTATGAACAGAAAACATAGTATCTGTCTCTCCAGTACATTTAGTGACCCACTCACTGCTGCTGACACAAAGAAAGAAGTTGATTAATTGAGAAATCGGAAGACGACGACCTAGCCCTGCAGCAGCAGCAGTTGTGACACCTACAAAGGGAGTCAACTAGGAAGAGAAACCTGGACTGGACCATTTCTGGGCGAGTCTGTAGGGGCAAGGGAAGCCTGCAGTGCTCCACAATTCACATATGGCACACATCTGGCATTATCAACTTTGATATCCAAATGAGTTCAAGAGGCAAAGCTATCCTGCCACAAGCCTTACAAATATACAATCCATCACTTTCCTGCAACCACAAAATAGTAGTTCACTAAAGCTGTGACTTCCTTGGGATATTCAGCTTCGTAAGCCAGGACAAAAAAGACAGGCAGGATCCCCAGGATCATTATGGACAAAGCTCTTATAAGAGTTGGTCATAAAGAATAAACAAAATTCCAGTTTACATAAACTTCTTTTTTTCAATTGCATAACCTGCAATTTTTTTCCTATTTTGGTATTCTTACCTGATTTTGCCCTTGTGTTCCATGAAGCCCTGGCACAGGCATCATGTTTTTTAGTACCTTTTGTGGTTAACAACCTCTGGTTTCTTCAGGGGGGCAACAGACAGACACAATCATTCCAACTGAGTCCAGAGCATTACTCTTATTTTACAAAGGCACCTGAAAAGCAAAAGAAAGTCTTGTGTTGTCAGAGTATCAGAAATATCTAGCTGCTGTCAGCCCAACCTTTGACTTGCAAGCAACAAATGAACTAGTTGCAGATCTGGTGAAGGCTGTAAGAACCAACTTTTAAGTAGCAACCACAGCTCATTTCTGTACCAGCTCCGGTATTACAATAAATGCTGTGGTTCAAGGGGTTTGCAAGGAGCTTCTACAGAAGTTCAGGAAAACTTATTTTTACATCTGGAAATGCTGGAACTACTGCTGGTCAAACTGAAAAATTCTATAAACCCATTATGTTTTCTCCTCGTATGTGTCCTACAGCAATGCCACATGCATTTGAAGAGAGACAGGATTATAACATGAATCACATCAGCACACTTGTGTTTTCTCCAGGTTCCAAGCTTCACAGCGCTGCTCTGAGTGACTGCGCATCATGAAGGACAAAATGCTCCCCTGATAGATTCACAGCTGTTTCATTCTGCCACAAACAGACAAAAATGAGGATCCTGCTGAGCCATTAAAGAGCATACCACATATCAGTACTTACGCACATTCAACTTTGGATGGCACTACGACAGCTGGGATATATCCCTGCATGCTTTAACATCACCAACAAGTATTTGGAAACTGAAGATGTCTGGTATGTTTTGGTAATAGAAAATTGTGAGTGGAGAGCAGTAATTTGTAGGCCTCGAGTTCAGGGCAGAGCCACAGAGTTTACTTGCTGTGAAAAGTGCTGTAGAAGTAATGGAAATTAGAGGATAAATAATAAATAATAATCTTTTCCACAACTAGACACCTAGTCATGTGATGCGTCTCTTCTGACTGGAAATTCAAGAACATAATGTGAGGAAATGCAGAGCTGTCACAGCTGGAGCTACAGCAATGGAGAATTGCATCAGCTTAGGCATACAAAGTGCAATAATAAAGCCCTGAACTCTTGAAGCTCAGCATCTGACATTTTGTGAATACTTTTAGCCTCAGATAATTGCTATGAAATACAAGCAAGCTGTTTGGCAGACCAAGCAGTTTAAGAAGGACCATGGAAGGGTGACTTTGTTGTAGAGGAGGGATACCCTTTGTTACCTGTGACTGTTGTCCCATGTTGTTACTCAGTTGTGTATAGGTGTGTGTATTTATATGAAACTTTTAGACCAGGTGGGTGAAAACACATTGTGAATTATCTACTCAGAGATCATGTATCACATAAACAACCCTGAAATAATAAATCAAAGAAAGGAGAACATCCATTTTACTACATCTTCCACAAAATGCTGCTTCATAAATAATTTGTCCTCCCTCCCTACAAAGGCTATCTTGCATAAAGAGGAAATAGTGCAGGCTTTTTAGTTTGTGACAACTGTAATAGTGTTTGCAGGCTGCCCAGGGAAGTGGTGGAGTCACCATCGCTGAAGGTGTTCAGAAAACATGTAGATATGGCACTTCAGGACATGGTTTAGTAGGCATGGTGATGATGGGTTGACTGTTGGACTTGATCTTAGAGGTCTTTTCCAACCTTAATGATTCTATATCAGAGCATCTCTGAAAATCATCCCAATGTTACTTTGCATTATGGGATAGATAGATCTTTTCATCTGGAAGAACTGCCAGTGACTCACACTGGAACTGCACTTCTGTTTTTATCTATTAGGAATAGAATCAGAATTTTTTAATTGAACAATTATAATTCCCAGTTATGTCAATGCTTTGAAGAACAGTCAAGCATGAACTAGGCAACAATATTTTACAGTGGTTTTCTTCCTTGCTCAACTAGATCAAAATCAATAACCAAATGTTTTGATGAAACATGAACCCAAGAAGAAAACTTTTAGAGTTCACAAAAACATAGTCCCTGCATACATTGTTTAAGTTCTAGATGGACAAAGTAGGAGCCCTGGATGGACACCAAATTATAGCATCTGTACCACAAAGCCATTCCCATAGTAACACATATAAATAACATTCTCTTCATATACTACATTATGCTACCGTATATCAATACGATCTCTATGTTTATTAAATCTTTAATGCCATTTTACTTTAAGAATCAAGGTGTTTCATTTAGGATGGAAAGGGCAGAGAGACTTCATCACATACTTTGCTGCTTTCACCTCCCAGTCCGCTTGCTTTTGGATCGTATTTTGCTCCCTTCTTACCTGTACCGGACACATCGAAACAATAAGAGGGCTTCACTCACAAAAGAACAGTTGTAGAACAAAGACTTTCATTTGGTTTGTGAACCTGCTACCAGCTGCCATATGCACTGAAATCAAAGAACTTTTGAAGAGAAATCAAATTAGAGAACAGTATAGGAATTACAAATCCTGCTCTCCTAGAGGTAATGTCTTAATTTTATTCTTTTCTCGTTTCTCTCCACTCATAAGTGCATGAAAGATCTACACACTTTAAGCATTGCACAGTCTTTGTTTCTGCATATGGACAATTTGAAATAAACTTAACTTAGCAAAATGACCTAAACTTGAGGAGAAAGAACTCTGCCACTCAGCAGTCTGTCCTAACTTAGGTCTCTTTCATCCAACGGCTTTATTGACCTGTGTAAAAGTTAGCATATGGTTAACTCTATAGGATTAATGTGTCCATAAACTAATGGATATCTTAGTAATTTATGTGCAGGTATAAATTGAAAAAAACAAAATAGTGGAATTTGAAGTTAAAAAATGAGGGGCTCTATGGTCAGGAATTTTTAAAAAATTAAGTCATTTAACACAACGGCAATTTGTCAGCGCAGAGGTGTTACCTCTTATGGCATACACTGAACCACTTGATTTCTGTTCCACAAAGAAAATGGTATATGCAGTCAACATGCCTGAGCTAACCTTGAGGCTAACTTCACTTCCCAAATTTCTCAAGAGCTTGATCTCTCAAATCCATGTTGCACAATTCTTTGCATTGATCTTGCTTGTTTAGAAATTGAACAGGAAATCAGGAACAACTACAGTGCATATAAGCTTTGTTAAATATCTAAGGAACCTTAGCACCATTGTCGTCTTAATGAGGGAAGAAATCTTAACTATGCTAAAACACTATCAACTCTTAAGTGTTCTTAGGAGTTTAGAGTAGCCCAGCCATACTAGTGCTGTACTACTTACAGTATCGTAAGAGCTTAAAGAAATTTTAGTTACTTAATAAACCATAAATTGTTAACCAATCTTAAGAGTTAAGTGCTATAATCCCAAATGTTTGATTCTTTTACCCAGTTGAAACAATCAGTGAGGTCATAACTGTAAGCCTCCTAAGGTCAGTATGGTTTTCCTTTGTATCACTGGGCCAAAGTCTGCATCCATGCTCAACCAAATCTTCAGTGCTCAGTGGGCTCAGCTGGCTCCGAATTAATGTTTCTTTGCCATTTGAATGAATTTGAACTAAGAGCTGTGTCCTAAAAATTGGTTACTCAAATTGTTACCAGAATCCTGTCCCAAGACTGAAATACTGGTTACCTGAAGTGTTACCCGAATCCTGCCCCAAGCCTTCTGTGGTTCTCACTAAATTTATTTACTTAGGGTCAAGCAAAAAACCTGCAACCAAGCACTGAGCTGTCTGCCAGTTTCTCAGCTCCCAAGCCAGTGCCTAACTAGTGACATGCCCTGTGACCCAGGAAGGCTGCCACGAAGATTAAAAAGATCTATCAGTTTTATAGCTGAAACTTATTTATAAATAAAATTGAATTATCTTGTTGGAAAACACAAGAAATTATAGTACTTCCTAAGAAAAACACAGCAAGCAGTTAGCAATCACTTTCAAAATGACCGCTCCAGATACGTTAGTGAGCTGCATGTTGAAAGGCTGAGATAAAGTTCCTACACCTTACATGGTGGAGACTTCTACTGTCATGCAAACCATGCATTTATAATCAAACTGTCAGCGTCTAGCTCCATCCCACCCTCCACTACGCTACTGTTAAAATACACTTATTTAAAATTTTTTAGGTATAATTTTTTTTTGATAGCTGATTCCCCCTTCCGATGATAGTTGATAATAGTAAAAGTAATTTACTGACTCTTCCTGGTTAAATACTATCAGGCCAAAATCTCAGTTTAACATCATTAAACAGGGCAGTCACTATAAACAGAAGCCTCTGACTGTGCAGTCAGTAAGCCAAAGGGAACGCGAGGATTAAAGCAATGTTCCAGGAAAATTTATGGAATTAAATTAGCCGGATTAATTTAAAATATTATGTCACAACGATATAGCTGAAAAATATACGTGTTTATTAGACAGCTGCTACTTTCATGCAATTTTAATTATTATTTGAGGAGGGAGGGAGCTTTTAAAACCACCTAATAAATATGGCCATACAGATCCTATACACTGCTGCTTTTAAGTCTTACAGATAGCAAAAGATCGCCCCACATACAGCAACATTTCATTAGTCACATTGCTGCGTTTATGTTTTCTGACTTCTCAGAGAACTACTTTATGACCAATAAGAGGTCCTTATGAATAGGCAGTAAATTTTGGCCACTACTTGTGGGTTGGAATCCTACTGGCTCCTTGAAATAGAAGAGCTCTACATATACCAAGGTGCTAAATTTGTAGGGTAGCATAATCTCTTAGTAGAATTATGGCTATTGCCAGCGAAAGGTTAAACTGCATTTTTACAGCTTTGAAATGAATTGGAGGATGTCAGTGAAGAGCAGTTATGCTGCTTATGAGCTACTAAACCAAGACTGAGGGTTTGTTTTTTTCCCCTTTGCTACAGCTCAGAGCTAGATGTTTTAAGGCCCGATTCAGATGTTTAGTGAGACATAACGCAGGAGAGCAAATAGGCAATGGGTGAAAAAAACACAAAACAGCAGGTACCACAGTTTGTGGCACGAAAGAAGATGGAGTAGATAATTTTAAGGCCTTACAAGAAATAAAAAGGATTAAGAAAACCTTGTAAAATTAGCCCTGTTTAAGGCCATTCTCAGCTAGAGAGTTGTGAGGGACATGGACAAGTGAACAAAAGAGTGTCCAGAGAAAGGAATCTGGTTCTGGAGCCCCACTGAAGGCTCACAATGAGGGAGGAAGACAAGGAGGCCAGTAATTAAACATTTAACATCCTGGATGAGACATTACTGTAGTACACACATTTTAGACTTACTGAAGTGGCTCCACAAGTGCTTGAAAGTGCCAGTCAGAATAGCTTAAAAATATTTAAATTCATAAAAATAGATATCATGGATCCTTTTCTAATTACTATCTGTATGTTCAGAAACAAGTCAAAATTTGGTTCAACTTTTCTCCTCTACAACCATAAAAACTAGAAACCATAATTTTAAAATATACTGTTTAAAGAGACTGCATATCTGTTTTCTATCATATAAGTTTAAAGACAGGGACAAATATGCGACATCCATGCCTGTGAGCTGAGCTGATCTGCCTACCTTCTTCCTGGATCAGTCAATTTTACTGGAACAAACTGTAATTATGCCCTTCATTTAATGCTTGTTCTGGCTGCCTGTCACTCAGCTTCATAGTGCAATTGCCATATATCTAAGAAATCGCTGCTGTTTGAACAAGACCAGTCTCAGGCCTACCTAAAGCAAGAGAATAATCATTACAACTCTTCATTATACTTACGATTTGTAACTAGAACATTACTTATAATTCATAGCTAGAATACTACTTCATTGCATCTAGCAACTTATAATTCCCAAAAGCTATTGAAACCTGAGAAAGCATTGTTAAGTTATAAAATACCTACTTGTTACAAGTTTCCTGCATTTTGAACAAAAGCATTTAGATATTTAAAAACTGGAAAGCAAATGCTATGTTAAAAAGTATAAATACATTTGAAAAAAGGTTATTCGCATAAAAGCTAATTCTCTCTAAACAGCTTGTCAAGGTGCTTATTTTATTTATCTGTAGATGCCTTTGAAGGACCATTTATGCTTTTAAGGTATGAGAATACACTAATTTTTCTATCCTTTATTATTGCTATAATCAGATTAATTTGCTTCCAAGACTGAAGTTATTGAAGTTATATGTATTATATTTGTAAATGTTAGATACATACACACAGAGACATATATCTATCTACATTTCAAGATTCTCTTGGCTGGCATGATGAAAAGGATGGAGGATGGACTGGCAAAATGATCGCAGTGAGAATTTATCTGAGCTGTCAGCTACTCGGCCAACCCTCCCGGCAAACCCAGGAAGGTTTCTGTTTAGCCTTATTCCAGCCTGCGTGGTTTGAGCACGGCTCAGGTTCCTTTTAGCTCATTCTTTCTAGCCAGTTTTGCCATGTTATGGTTTAGCCACATGCTTGCATTTTTTTTTGCCATTCGGGGAATTTTTTTAAATTATTTTTGTGCTCCTCATGGCATCAATTTTAAGTCACATTTCTGATTACCTTTCTTTATAGATGCATATTACCACCACAGAGCCTAGGCCTACTGGTCCTTTGGACAGTTAGCAATTGCAGCTATTACAGTGTTTGTCCTACAGCTTTGGGGAAAGGATATTGGAGATGAATAGATCCCGGTAGACTGGAACCTCCTTTCCTTCCACCTCATTGTACCAAAGGAATAGTATCTGCCAGATATATCAGATACTGTATTTGCATACCAAACACTGGTGTGTTTGGATATTTGTAGTTAATAAAAATGGTTGTGGCCTGATATTTATGTAGTCAGTGTTCATGCCAAATTAGTTGTTTCACAGCAAGAGCTACTTAACAGGTACCAAGGTTGAAACTAGTATGAGTCTGAGTGCTATTTTGTTAAAATTAATTGGTAGCTCTCCGCATTTAGCAATTTCCAATTAAACATCAGAGAGTGGCTGTTGCTAGAAACCCACTATGCATTTGTTTTCTCTTTGCACTCAATAGGTCTCACTTAGGTCATTGTTGTTGCCTGTGTTCAGTAACAAGAGACAAATAAAGAGCTTCTTTCTTTTCAAAAAGGTCACTGCTTGTGTTTCTATTTCCGATACACAAATTTGTCCTGTGAATTCTTGATCTGTTTCATTATTTTGACAGCTTTCATACCTCCCAAAAGCTATTTATAAAATAAAGGTAGGGGTTTTTTTCATTGCATGGTGACTTTTCCCAGTGATTTGCTAGTTATCTGATGCCGCAAGGAAAATAATTAATGAATGGTCTAGAGAGCTAATGAATTGGAATGCATACTTACATTCTAGTGAAGTCCGTAGGTCTTGTGCACGCAGTAGAGTACTAGGCTGTGTGTCTAAGTTAAAGAAAATCCACAATGAGAAAAAGAATGCAAGCTTAAATATACTCACAATACACATTTTCAGAAGTAATCTCTGGAAAGATGTATGTGTTTTTCCAGGGATATTGTCATTACTTAATAGCTATACGTAATTCTGAACTTACCTACTTGTGACATGTTAGAGAACTACTGACATGCTTCCTCTCTACCCCATTCTATATACGTGCAGTGGGGGAGTAATCTGTTGACAGACAAACATATATAATGAGGTTTGCAATGCTGTTCTGGCAGCAGACATGCTTTATAGCTTCTGCAACATCACAACAATGCTGAAGTACTGTAATTTTTTTTAGAAGACTTATTTTAAAGAAACAAACTTAGATTTGTGCAACTTGAACAAGCAAAAGGCAAATGGACCCAATTCTAAAATCTTGTGCTAGTGTTAAAATAAAGGAGCAGTATTGCCCCTATTCCAGGAACGCTATAGCAAATAAATCACAGCAGTACAGTGCAGTATAATTCTGTGCCCACTGGGATGTGTCCCCCTTTGGTATTCGTCACCAGCCAAGGGAGCTGCTTTTAGGTGGTCAACATGCAGACAAATATGGTTAAAAAAACCTGAAAAAAATTATCTTTATTTATATGCAGTACTGTCTGGACTCTAACCCACTTCTCTGCCTCAACTGGTTGTTGGTCTGCCCCGCCTTGCCTGTCTTCCATGGTTTGCAGCTGAGGGACATAGTAGTACATAGCTCTAATACGACCTGCAGAAAGCTGGTTTGCTGCTGCATCAGGCACCAGGTAGCCAGATTTGTAACTATATCAAAACCAGTTCAGACCATGGATAACATGGGCCTTGTTTCTCCTCAGCAATGCCTTCCTTGAAACGCCCACTTCCCGCTGTTGCTGCTGCTATGCCTCACATGTCCACCAAAGGTCAAGTCCTCCTACGTGCCTGCCTGGCTCCTGCTCGCCCTCCTTAGAGGACAAGTTGCCTGAGGCTGCTAGCATGCGTCTTCTTATGATATCTGTTTGGGCAGATAGCCCTCAGTTCTTGGTGGAGGCTGGCCTAGAAGGACCAGAGTCACCCTTCTTTGGTGAGAATTTACATTTCCGGGACACGATCATGATGACTTCGTGCCCCTATGTATGATGCAATGTGGGCTTTCCAGCAGCACCTGGAAGACCAGCATTGTGGGCATGGACTCAGGTGTCCGTGTTGTTGGAGGAGGAAGAGAAGGGTAGAATTTCAGAAATATCCTATAAACCATCATCAAAGTGGCATTAAGAATCAGTATTAATTAAAGATCAGCCATCCTGTAAATCCCTGCTAGGTGTCTGTTGTATATTATTTATTCATTCTGTTCCAGAAGTGCTGTGAACAACATGACCAACCAGTTAATTCACATAATGGTGCTTATATAATCTGCTTTGTAAATACAGCCAGATAGAGACAATATAATTCCTGGAGCTAGAATATTTCAGGAATGACGTCAGCCAGTTCTGTTTATATTATCCAGCAAACCTGTTTTCTCAAAGTACGGCAACAGGCAACGAGACACATCAACACACACAAGCCTGTGAGATAGACAGATCTGTACATTAGGTCCCCAACCCTTAAAGTGGTGAAACTGGTTTAGATTGCCTTAAGTTGCATCTTTAACTGATTTTTCAATATCATTAACATTTGGAAACTATTATACAAACTGTAATCCAGATGATTATAGAACAGGGCAGATAATCTTAGTTCCCTGAATAAGACTCATTTATTTAACACGAATATTGAAGGAGTAGGGGTAAAGTTAAACTGTCTGGAAGGGAAGAAATGGCACACAGGAGAACCTCAGGTGTATCACATGACACTGATTTAACTTAAAAAATTTTATATCAGAAAAATCCAAAACCCAATAATAAAACCCTAGTAACATATCTGTTTAGCTGAATAAGCATTTTCACTTCTAGAAGTCGAGGATCATTCAACTGACTTTACGTAGATGTGTAGGAGTGCGGCCTTATGTTCTTCTTCATCAGTTTCCAACATGAATATGGAGCTGGAGACAAACGGGACTGTCACCTCCAGTCAGGGCTGCAATAAACTAAGCCCACCAAATCAAAACACCTTTTCAAAAGTGAGGTTGTCATGAATGTGGCAAGTCAGACCTTTACAGCCTTTTCAGCTGCACCAGAGGTGTGGAAAACAATCCGTTTAAGACAATATCCCAAACAAAGACTTTGTGGTGACGCGGGGGTTAATTACAAACAACAGAGGTTCATTATACATTCCAGAATGTTGTTCTCTCACACAAAAGGCGCTCTCACTTGTTAAATGTCTAGCCTAGACTATCAGAAATTGCATTACACTTGGTGCCCCTCCCCTTATTCCCGGACTTTCTTACCCTGGCCTTTTCCCCCCCCCCCTTCCTCCCATCTCTATTGAAAGATAGTAATTAAACACTAAAGCCTCTCAGTTTCTGCAGCACTGCAGGGGAACTCCTCCCTGTAATAAGCTCCAATTACTGGCTGCGACTGCAGCTGATGAAGGATTATCCTCTCACTCAGCTACGGCAAGCTCTAGAGTATAATCTTCAATTAGTTCAATTCATGTAGCACACTGGCAGGCAGGCCACTACGTTTCCCACGACTTACACAAACAGCCTTTCTTTGACACCCCCCAACTCTGCACAGATGGTCCCAGGACTGTCTGTTGCAAAGTTCAGTGCATCTGGCCCCTAAACCCACCTAATGCAGGCAGCAAAACAAAGACCGGGACTCAAGTGCTCTACAGTACCTATTTGTTTCAGTAACAGCAGGGTGGCTTTTTTTTTTTTTAAAATGAAAGAAAGAAATTATTCAAGGAGTCAGAAAACAGGTGGATAAACAAAAAACAACCAACAAATCTTCTCGACTGACACTATAAATCACTTCTAGTCATTTTTAACTATGTTTAAATTTTTGAAAATCCAGTCTCATATAAGTGATATGGCTGCAACAGGCAAAAGCTAAAGAGGGCAACATTAAAACTACAAGTCTATTTTTAGCTCTTTCCCTTTGAGCTTAGGTATTGCAGATATCCTCAAGAAATGCTTGATTTTTTTTTTTCCCCAGCTTGTCTGTTCATCACTTGGAACAAAGGCTGTTATAAACAAGTTTACTCTGGGCTCCGACTTCCTTCTGCATCCTGATATTTCACATGGTCTGTGTAGAACTTTAATTGGTGACTCTAAAAAGAAACATCGTGTTACTCATTGAAAGAAAATACTTAAAAGCAGGCAAAGTTTAGTTAGTTGGTGGTTTGCCTTTATATTTTTGATACCAGGAGATTTTGTTGTATGACAGCTAAAGGTAATAATTAAATAGCCTAAAATAAACTAGTTCCATGGATGATATCATTGCATACATTGAGTAATTCTGTTGCTGCTGCCTGCATGTCAGAGGAGCTGCCAGGACAGGGAGGAAGGCTGTACCTAAGGGCACACTGCTCCTCATCATTTACAGCTGCCATTTCCACTGCTGCCTCCATGGGGCTGCCTCGGCAGGAAGAAAAAAGGATTTTTCCCAAAATGGGGGCTTGTCCTCATCTGTAAAGAGGCTGTGTAACCTTGCAGGATAAATTACAGCAGGTAATTAGCCATATTGTGAAAAAATAATACTGTGATAGTAACTGCATTGATACCGCTTTCCCATATAGACTGGATACAGAGGCCTCCATTTCCAAGCCTATAGGTCAAAGAAATTTAGCAATATAAAGGTAGTCTTTCAAAAAATCCACCCTGCCATAGTAACAAATCTCAACTGTGCATTTTTAAAATGATTCCTTATCTCAGGGGCTCTATCTGCAGGATCCTAAGGAGCAGCATCTTTTCCAACATAACAGATTTTATGCTTTTATATACTTAACATACATGGGCTTTTTATACGTCCTCAGACTTGGAAAAGTACATAATGTCCAAAAGTGGAAAACAACCCCGATACAACTATATTTAGTAGGATTTAATAAAAGAGATTGTTTTCACTCATAAAAGCTTGCTTCAGTCACATCCTTATACTATCATTTAGATTATCCTGAGGAGGATACCACTATGCACACTTCAATCCTAAAAAAACCCAAACCAGACTGAAAAACCCCAGATTTGTTTCAGTTGGGCTGTATTTCAGACACTGCAGCAAAAAAGCCAAAAATAAAGCATAGGTCCCAGTTTGTGAAATGCCAAATATCTCACCAATATTCAAGTAAACTCTCTCTAGCTGTTCTTCACTCTTCCACTGCTCTAATTCTTCAAATTATACAGTGCTGTAGATGTTTTCATAGAGAATAAAAAAAAAATAAAAATCAGCCATTGCCCAAAGGAACATTTAGTTTATAACAGTGTTTTTCAGGCTAGAATTTGTATTTGCACTAATTCAGACTTTTAGACTTGAAGTACCCTAGGTTAGTACTGCGTCTACGTATGCACAACTCCCAGGCAGAAGCAGAATACTAATAAAGAGGATCTGAAAGAGTACCCTTCCTATTTCCTATAGGCCCAGGAGGTGAAGGAATCCAAGTTGTAGACTTCTAATATCTGGGGGGGGATCGAGGCATCCTGCCGCTATGAAAACAAGCAAATGTAAAAGAAAAAGTATTCCATAAAGCTGGCTTCCCCTTCTACTGGGAACTCATAAAAAAAAAATACACAGCGAACAATGGGCCACCCTCACTCATCACACGGACAGTTTTCAAGCGTGAGGCTTTACGTGCAGACCTATATCCCACCTCTGGGTGTTGAAATGGGCACTTAGTTTTATTAAAATCCAAAGACTGTCTTCAAGCACTGCTATCAACACCCAAATGTAGAATTTGATCATATTGAAGTGTCATGCGTAGAACTATTTATCATGGGCCCCAGTTTAAAATCCAAAGACTGTCTTTAAGCACTGCTATCAACACCCAAATGTAGAATTTGATCATATTGAAGTGTCATGCGTAGAACTATTTATCATGGGCCCCAGTTTAAAAGCATGTAAGGTTTATTTTATAACTCAGTTGACTGACAGTGAACTGAGCCCGAGATGACACCGAGCTTACAGATCTCATATCTAACCAGCTGAATTCCTGCACTGACTGCCTGAGCAGTTTAAGTTTAAAGGTGAAATAGTCTGATGAAGCAAAGATGCATCTGGGAGAAGAGCACTTTCCACCTGAGCTTTCCTGACATCAGTCATCCTCTTTTGCTTTCTCCTTCCATAATTTCTCTCACATGGAACAACTTACTTGGCTCACTACCTAATCAAGTAACATATGGTGCAAAATGGGCTCCTGCTCTCCTTCGTCCACGGGGCATCTTAGTCACAGAGAATCACACAGAGACAATTACAAAGAAAAGAAAGTTTTCCCAAAAAAACGCTGTGACCTCTGAACTTCGAGGAAATAGAAAATAAACTAAAGAAAATTAGTAGGAAGAGTCAAGCTTGCACCTAATCACTGATCCTTGCCAGCTGGAGCCAGGGGCATGCAGGTCATGACCATCATGCAATGCAAGAGTTGCTTCCACTGTGTGTGTATATATACACCTGCAACCATGCTAGGAACGAGCTCTATTCATAGTCTGTGGCATTAGGAATGACCAGGAGAAACTGGAGGCTTGTGTGCTGTTGCAGGGCTACGGTCTCATTGGGATCACAAACACGTGGTGGGCTAGCTCCGAGGCGAGCGCAGCACTGGCTCCTTAGGAAGGACAGGCTGGAAAGATGAGGAGGGGGAGTTGGTCAGCATGTGAGAAAGCAGCAGGAACGCGTGGAGCTCTGCCTGGAACAGACAGCAAGCCAACTGAGAGCTTAGGGGTCAAAATTAGAGAGCAGACGAACGTCGGAGATGTGGTGGTGGGTGCTTGCTATGGTCTGCCTGGTCAAGAAGTAGCCATTTTCAGACTACTGGAAGAAGGGGCCTCATGTTCACCCATCCTAGTCCTTGTCATAGGCTTGAACCTCCACAGTATCTCCTGAAAGCAATCCAGCAGGACACAAGCAACCCAGCAGGCTTCTGGAGTACATCAACAGCAGCTCCCTGATGCAGGGCACTGGGGACCCAATGCGGAGAAGTGTTCTTCTGGTCCTTACAATCAGGTCAGGAAAGACAAGGTTTGGGACAGTGAACAGTGAAGGGTTGTTTAAATCACAAACTAGCAAAGAACAGTGAGTTTCAGGGATCTGATCACCTGCTTAAAGTTAGATGCATGCTTAAAAACTTCCCTGGATCAGGGCTGCTATTGGCCATTAATATATACACTTGGGAAAAAAATCATACCAAATAGGTCATAATCCATCTACAGAACAAATTGTTCTGAACACTGCACGTACATTATTGTGCCCTGACTTGATGAAGCATACATAATTATAGTGTCTGCTTTAAACAATGTGCTATGTTTCATGTAAATACTGTAAACAGGATGCAAGCTGAACAAAGAACTACGTCATACCTTTTAAGTGAGAGCAGGAGGACTGAAGTTTAAGATCTCTTTGGACAACACCAGTCATGCTCCTTTATAAACTGCTGAGTCGTTAAAGGACAGCTTTCTCTCTAGCCCCCTAGGAAGTATAAATAAAGCATGATGTGTTATTACTGAAAATATTTGTAAGGCATTAACAAAGTTTGCATCCAGCACTATGAACTGCACGATAACAGGGGCTTTATTCATCAGGATGCACATGTAATTGCACATGTAATTTATTCCATGTAAAAATCGTTATCACAAATATCAAACATGCTGCAGATAATAAATGACAGGGCAGTAGAAAAACAAAAAGAGCTTTGTTTCAGGACACAAAAGCATGTTGACCCTTTTGATTTATTTGTTTTTCTAGAGGAAGGAAGTGCTCATTTAGCAGATTAAAAGTGAAATAGGGAAGTTGAGTGACAAAAATCTTGATGAAGATGGTACTTGTTAGAACTGTATTGAAAGATAACAAGTGATTATAACCGAAAATGTCAACACTCCAATAAAGCACAAGTATGATCAAAGCTGTGAAAAAAGCAATCAAGCTGTTTTGACATCTGACTGATGTTGTGTTGAATGTGTGTGTGTGGATTGGAGACATTTGAACTATGTTCACGAGCAGTTCTGTTTAGGGAGCACCTAGGAGCATCATTTGCTTTCATCTTACCCTATAAAGCAAAGTGGAAAATACTTCCAAGAAATATAGTGCCACTGGATTAACCACATTTATTTTGCTACACTTTCTGAGAATATGTGCATTTTATATTCCTACAGGAATGACACCTTAAACTTACTGATGAGTTTGAAGATTTATTGTAACACAGGGTGGAAAAGTAGCTCCAGAGCTCATGCAATTTTGTTTTGGAGAAACTTCACATAAATAACTGAGCTATTCAATACGCAAGCATATCAATGTAACTGGAAGCTTTCTTCTTTCCAGGCTACACAGAAAAAATGTGAATAGCTTGGTTAGTATCTAAATTCAAGACAAAAATTGGATCTAGAAGGCTTTTTAAAGTCAGATACAATATAATTCAATAAAATAGTTTAATTCAGGTTAGCATCAAATTCAATTGCATTAGACATTGGTCTGAGATGTAATGTTAAGAAGAACATTGTAAAGAGAATGCAAGCTTTTTTTCTAATTGTTACCACATTTTTGATTCAAGATCCTAACTGCAGAAATCAAAGGGAGTTTTTTGCATTGATTTCAATGAAATCAGTGTTTCATGTCTATCATTTGTACCCTCGAATGCCTGAGTCTTTTTTTTAAAGTTACTATGTGAGATATTTGATAGGAAATATAAACAAATGGTAGCAAATAAGAGCAAGACGTTACTTTGTCAGGGTTTCTTTGTAATGTGCAAACACAAGGCAGGGCTTCGACGGTAGAATTCTCCAGAGAAACTTTGGTCAAAACATCCTATTCTCTAACCTTGCAAAAGCAGCTCTACTCATCTGAGACCCCTTGCACTGAATGCAGGACAGAAATGCCTCTGCCACCCCGACTAACAGGCAAGCAGAGGTTGCATTAAAGAGGTAAGGTTTGAACACAAGATTCCTAAATACGCTATCCTGGAGAGCTAGTGCTTTGAAACAGGAAGATGACTAGAGTTCCCCAAAAAGCCCCACCAAGCCAGCAGCAAAGAAAATCCAGTGGCCCCTATTCTTGTCTGCTTGTTGTTTCTGAAGGAGTGAAAAAGCGATGGATAAAGTAAGGTTTTCTTTGCGGAGAGCAAAGGCAAAGGGCTAGAAGAAGGCTGGTATCCTGCCTTTTCATCTACAGCAGCGCTGACTGCCTTCTGCCCTCATTGCTCCTTTCCACTTAGGAGTGGTGGTAAAAGGCAAATGAAAAGCAGTATCTCAGGTTGATTTGTCCTGATATCATGCCAAAAATAGACTGTGAAATGGAGTGGTAGGGAAGCAGATAACCTTGTTCCAAAATACTCCAGTTATGAGCAAGGACTTAAGGACAACGAACTGTGAAGTGGTAAGATAAACACATTTAGCACATCAAATTTAGTTAAACACCTGCTGACAAACCTAGATCAAAAGTATCATGATTCCAGTTGGGGGCTACATGACTGCAGCTGAAGTCTCAGACCTGAAGAGTGGTAACTAGAGCGCACTAAGGACCAAAGAAGAGAGAAAGGTAGGAAAATACTAGTCACAAGGAGCCACAGATGCAAGTGAATTTCTGTTCCATACAGCCTCCTACAGACACCTAAAATACCCCATCAGAAGCCTTGGAAATGGAGAGTTGTAGGTACAAACGTAGACTTGACCATTTGGAAGGAAACCGCTGAATTAGCCTTAGAGCAAGCTGTCAGGCTCTCGCAGCCTGTGAAACCTAAAACACTACGGGGCCTGTTCTGGTGTCATTTTTGCCACACGCAGCTTGGCTTTGGGTGTCACGTACAGCACGAGTCACCGCGTCACTCCCAGTTTATGCAGAAGTGAGCAAATCTCCGGCTATTTCTCAGTGATGCAGGGAAGAAGTTGCCTCCCAGAGGTGTCTTTTTTCCAAATGAACTAATTACAGCCGTTCTTGCTTCGAAAAGTTTACATTCTCCCACTCTGTGCAAAACACACACCACGCTTAATTCAGCACGCCGCTGAGAGGCTCTGCAAGACAAACTCCAAGATGATTATTTCTGTGATATGTATGACTTCACATGGCTGGTTGTCATAACTTGGGTGAATATAACTCTCCTGCACTTCACCCTTGTAGGGTGGAGAGTTGGGTATGGCCATGGTGCTGTCCCCCTCCCTGGCTGATCTAGACAGGCAGCTGCCCAGTTTACTTCTCTGCCATGCTCTGCCCCCAATCATTCATCCCCTGACAGCTCCCCTACACATCTTCCTCTCTCTTCCGTTTCCTACACTGCACATTTTCCTCTTGTGGCTTTGTGGGACTCCGCCCTGCCATTTCGTGAGTTGTCTCAGAAAATTTACTGTCATTTTGGGTCTCCCCTGGCACCCCAGCCTGGCTGCAAGAGAAGGTTTTCTGCCACCTGACTGGCCAGGGCTGGCTAGCAACTGGGGAACCACCGACCAGACAAGAACTGTCACAGACTTCAAGGGGATGAGACCCACCAGGCACAGCCAAGAGACCACACCAGAGGCACCCACGTGCACCAAGGTTACTGGCAGAAGAGTGACTAGTACAAAATAATTGGTGCAAACTGACCACAGCAGGTTGACTCAGATGGATATAAAAGAACCCTCAGAGTCTGTGGGTGTGAACCCACCACCAGCTGCTGAGGACCATCACCGAGGGACCCACAGGACACCACGGGATCCAGGGTGGTGACTATCCCTCTTTCCTTTCCCAGTGCTAAACTATCTCTCTCCCTTTGCTCTTTGTTTCCTTGCTTCCATCCTCTTTGCACCATTTTTGTTAGGCCATTACTTCCAGAGCCATAGTAAATAAACTCATGGGGTTAGTTGGTTACCGTTATCGTGCCTTGGTTGTGCTTTATCCAAACTCAAGGATCGCAAATCTATTTTATTTTCTGTCAGGGTTCAGGAGGGAGCACTCTATCCGCAAGCAGGTAGAGCACCCCATGGTGTTCTGTGGGCAGGTTCCGCGAAGGGGCTGACAGCATTTTTGTTTTGAGAGGGGCTGACAGCATTTTTTGGTTTCCAAGTTGACATTGTATGACTGTGTGTGAATGAGATGTACAAACAAGTACAAAGCGAGTGCAGAGGTCTGATCTGCAGTTCTGCTCTCCCGCGAGGGAAGCAGCCAGAGACAAACGAAGTGCAAGAAAGAAGTGAATGTTGACCTCTTAAATAATTATCACCTTGTTGTTCTAAATATCAGAACCCAACAGCCTTGTCATGTTCTTCAGCCTGCTGCTGCTTCTTCACATCCTCCAGCATGTACGTGAGTATACAGCCCTCCCCTCCAGCAACATTTCCAGATTTCTTATAATACCCTGGGTAACTTCTCAAAACACTACTTCTCTTCACTGCTCCTGCCTGTGTCCTAGTAACTCCACATCCACACAACCCTGACTAGCCCCCTGTCACGAGTAGCATGCTACCTCATTTCTCAACAGCAGCTCACCTGTAGGCTTTTACAGACAACACAGTCTTGCCAATCCTAGACATTAAACGATCATCATAGTAGCTTGAGCTACAGAGATTCTCCAGAAAACAAGCAAAAAACACTGTAGAACAATTTTTTAATTTTTTTCTAGGGTTTTTTTTTTTTAGCTTTTGTCTTGGATTTTTTTCAAACTTTCTCTAAAACACATAAAAAGTAAAAACATTCTAATGCTTAATTAAAAATGTAATTTTTTTCAGACATTGTCATAATTGGCATTGCCAATACCAGTATGAAAAATAGCCAAAAAACATCACAACTCCCTAACCTTTCAGGAATAGAAATCGCCTTTTTATTCTGTTGGGATAGCACCTGAGTCCTGCCATTGGTGTTAATACAGAAGCCAGCCCCCACAACACTGCCGCTTGACTTTGATTTCTTGCAACATGCTTTAAATTGTGATTTAATTGTGCCTCGAAGTTTGGAAGAGCAATCAGCTATTTTCATAACAGAGAGTAGTGAACATTTTGGATTATGCTACTTGAAAAGACTAAAAGTAGCAAGTTACTCTCAAGCAGTAATTAGTGGCAAGAACTGGAGAGAATAGCTTAGGTGGGGATGTATAGTATTTTTGGTCACCTTTATTGCTACCCTACTGAAATAATTATTCTGGCACAAAGCATATGCAACTAAAAGTTATCCTGCTGGGATATAGGCAAATAATTCCTCCAAAGCATGTTTACACTGCTTCCACATCCACTGCAAAGGAAATATAAGACCTTAAGCTGAAACGTTTAAAACACATTACACACAAGCAAGAATTTAGCTGTGCCTCTATACATTGATTTCTTCATAATTTTTTATTTTAAGTAACTTGATAGTTTTGAGACTCGTAGCAGTCCCATTGGAAGATCCTCACAACAAGGATCAAATCTGTTATGTTTCGCTGCCAAATACCAGCAACATGCTGAGAAATATGTAATTACATTTACTGTGTGATAATCCCTTTAGATGCTGTATCTATGGTGGCAGCTGTTTTAATAAAGTTGTGACAAGGGAAGAAACCTATTATCTGAATGAGAAGCCTACAGGAAAATGAGGAGATGCACTGCCCCAGCTTTTGCCCTCATGTCCTTATTATTCAGCTCTTGAAGGAATTATCACACCTGAGGCCGAAGGGATTGCAGTGTGAGTACCAGCCATGGGGCACAGCTAACCCAAGTCCTGGTTCAGCTCTCATTAAAGTTGGCAGTGAAACTTCCCTGGGTGTCATCGAGAGCACACCCAGCCCCCTTAAGTTCACAGAAAACAAAAAAGAAACTAAGATGAGGTTAGACAGCACTGTTTGCTACTCATTTGTTGGGCCTGAAAGGAGTGAGAAGGGGCAACTTTGAAAGTGAACCAGTTGACGTTCAGCCTGAAAGAGATCTGTAAAAGAACTTTTGCTGAAGCGATGGGATGGGTCTGCTGCTGCCAGAAGCAAGAAGACAGAAATGTGGAGCTGAATATAGGCAGAAAGACATATTGCTTACATGTGATTGCAGAATTAGGTTCTGTGAAAAATTGGGTCATTAGGGCCCTTTTTGCAGCAGATAAAACTAGTAGGAAAATTCCAGTACTGCAGGTAGGATTCCATTATTCCAACACATGCATAACAGATGTATTTCTCAAGGAATCACTGAAACTTCAGAGCTGGCTTTGGTAAATAGTGCAAGTGTGATGGAAAGATAATTGCAGAAAGATAAGTGTAGAGTTAACAACAGTTTGACACATAGCTGCACATTTGAGAGGGGGGAAACCAAAGTACACTCTCAGCTGTGTTTGGTGGCATCAGAGAATGGGTGTGAGATACAGAGTGCTGTATCATCTATAGAAAGTGTAGGGACAAATATTTTGAATTCCAACTAGGGGCTGTTAAGGTAGAAATGAGGAGAACAGAGTCATCTGGTTGTTTTAATTGACCACAAGTTGACTATGAATTGCCAATATGATGCAGCTATGGAAAGATATATTGGGATTCATTAATGTTTCCCTGAAAAAGAATTATGAAATTTATTACAAGAGCACTCATGAGACTTCATGCAGAATATCTGTGTGCTGTTCTGGTCATATGAAGATGAAAAACAGAAAGTCATGTTAGCAGAGGAATGGAAAGTAGACTGGAAAACAGCTTGAATTGCTTAGCCTAAGATTAAATAAGACTCAGAAGGGAGTCTATGAGACTACAGTTGCTTGAGATCAATAATAGGGAAGGAGAAGGATCACTTAAATCAAAAACAACATCAGCCCAGTACAAAGTGATATAAAAACAGGAATGAAATTAGGCTCAAAAGCAGAAAAAGAAATATTCTGGATCAGCCAACTTCTTAGACATGAAGAACGAAATATCTCTCTACTTTTAAGGTCGTGAGGTGAGCTTACAACAGACTGGCCTTAGGCTTGGAGATCTTTGCTAGTCACATGCTCCTAAAAGGAGTAATTTAAATGAGTAATAAAAAATTGCATGGAAAACAGAATTTTAAGGAAGCTCCATAATGGATCTGAGACAATGTAATACACTTGCCATTGGCTTTGGCACCTCTCCCTTTTAAACCCCTTAACCATAAAACCCTGAAGTTTGGTTACAAATTTAGGCATACAGATGAGTTTACATAGTTTTGGTGAAAGACAGCAATAAACTAACTAAAAGAATACAAAAAGCACATAGGTGATTGTTTATCTGATGGACTGAACATACACGGTAAATTCAGACAGCAAAACATTTTCACTGTGTCTAATAATGTTGGTTTGGAGTAAGGCTGAAATTCTTCGTAGTTTTAGTTTCATAACGCTGCCCAGCTGGAATTTCCATTTCAGGTTATTATAACACAAAGCTTTACAGTGGTATTTTAACTATTCGTTTTAGGTGGTTAGAGAAGTTTACTTGAATACCAGATATACTGTAAACATGCTGAACATCTGGTAATTAAGTACAGTGCACAGTAATCTCCATAAAGCCTGTATCTGTGGTGAAATCTTTTTAATAAATAGCTGATAATGGAATGAAGTTATTAAAAGAATTACAGCACACATGGTGAAGTACAGCAATTATTAATTCCTTTGCATGAATAAAAGCTTTTAACTGTCCATTTTACCAAGAATCTTTAAGATGGGACTGTACCAAAAGGAGCATCAGCATAGAAGTACCCCATTTGCAACAGAAAAAAAAAAAAAGACTCCATAATTCTGCTAGATCATTTCCATAACTATTCAAATACCCAGTGAACTCTGCAGTTCTCAAACAGTTCATACCTCATTTCATGACAGCATAACCCAAAGAGTCACCTTCTCCCTTCTGGCCATGACACCATTCACTTTACAAAATGGGAATCAAGGGTCACTTCTATTTTACCCCCTTCTAAGAAATACTTCACCATGAAGCTCACGTCCATCATTTGATGTGTCCATTTTCACCCTCAGCAGCAGTTTTCATCTTTGAGCAGAGCGAGAACGTGTCTGAACAGATGTGAGCACCTGCCTCTCCTTGTTTAAGATTTCTTCAGAGGCAGTGGCATTGTACAGGTATGGATTCATTTATTCTTTTAACAAACTGGAGATGCCAGTCTTTAAGCTCAACTCGCTGACACTTCACAATATCCCAAGCAAGTCATCCCACCAGCCCTTAAGTCGTGCTACCTGATTGCCAGCTAAGCTTTATTTCAAGAAACACCCATCAGAAAACACAGTTAACAGAACATTTCTGTGCATCCCCTTCTACCAATGTCTGCTTGAAAAATAATAGCAATCCTGACCTTTTTTAATAGCAACTTTTATTCCCCTTGAATTTACCAGTCGTTCTTATTCTTAAATCGAGTAATCCAAGGCCAAGTTCATCATCCACCTCAAGCTACCAGGTTTGAAAGGTTGCATGTCTTCAGATTCAGAGAGGCAGCCTGTTCATACTACTGGGTGTTTTTCAACCTCAGCTTTTCCAATGACTATTTAAGGCCTTTTTCCAGGAGTGCTGGCACATTGGTTAAATCACTGGTATGACTCATTAGCTCATTCTGTATTTTAGCCAGTTAAGTTTACCTACCTTCCACTCCTCTATATTTCCTGTTTCTTTTCTTCAATAAATCAATGTCAAGACAGTTTATGAAGAAAGTTGACAGCTGTCAAGCAAAATGTGAATTCATGCTAGCATCAAATGTCAGTGCTGCACACCAAGATATCCACATCCACTGCCACAGAACTGTGGCTGTGCTGTGTCACCTCCCTTCTTACATCCCTGCAAATAGTTCCACTGCTGTTTCATTTCACATAACTCTGGACAGCAGATTGAATGCAACCAGTGACAGTGATATTCTCCTATTGATATTTGTAGGGACATGCCCTCACAATTGCTCACCTCAAATACACATGAGATCAAACAGGAGACTCATCATTAATTTCTACTGTCCAGTTCTCTACCTACTCCATCTTTGCAATGTGTCCATAATCTGGTTTTCCATTGTGATCCATACTTTATATTTGCTGCTTCTTTCTATTAAGCCTTTGAGTCTCCATAACACCTTCATGGGTGTATCTTTATGGGTCTATGCCTGCCAGATGTTCTCTGCATCCTCAGCTGAAGCAAGGCCTTCAGACTCGCATAACTGCTCAAGCAAGGAGTTTCCAGTCACTCCAGGAGTAGCACTTGCCTGGTTCCTGGGATGGACAGGTCCTCCTCAGCATCTTCCTCTAAAAGAGGCAAGGAATGCCTTAGCACTACAGGAGACATTATCCTCCAACATCATATTGTTCAAGTCCTGGAACTGACATCAGACTGTGGTTCCTGGTGGTAGTGGCAGGTTAATGAGCAAAGACTGGCTACGCAGCTCTTGCTCATTTGCCCACCTCTTCTCTGCCTCACGAGCAGTCTGTAGAAGGGCTATTACAACACCCTGTGGAAGGCAAGGCTGTGACTTGTCTCCACTCTGCATTTACCAACGCAGTAAAGGAGGCAGCAACAGGGTGCTGGCTACAGCTCTCAGCATAGTGGAAAGTTGTCTTTCTAAGCAAGTGACATCCCAGCCGCAGACCAGGGCAGGGACATTCAGACTCTTGCAGACACTCAGCAGCGTTGTTCCTGAAGCTAACTCCTACAGCTGCTGTACCCACCATGTGCATATATTCCCACATTCAAAAAAGCGTTAGTACAGCACTTTCTGAGGAACCTTAGACCTTGTTTCAGTCCTAAAACAATCAAACAGCTTGAGTTTATATTTTGAACGCTGACACCTCACAAAAAGGGCCAGAATATAGAGCAAGTATTTTACAGCAAAATGTCAAAATCAAACAATAGACATATTTTTCAAATATACTACATAATGACACCTTTTGATAAATTCTGCAGGTATTCACCAAATCTGTTGTAAAACATTATGGGAGCCCAAGGTTACATATCGAAGTTCAAAAATATTGATCTTAATTATCTTTAACCTACTTAAGTCCTTCCATCTTTCCCTCCCCCCAAAAAGTAAACCCCCCTTTCATGTGGTGATCTGTACAAATAAAGCACAAGTTGCCACAAACCTGAAATTGTTTGACAAGCGATTTATACAGGGGAGAATGACAGAAAAAACAGGTATTTCACAAGGACTTTGAACTTCACTGACTGCTATTGTTACGGAGCCAATGTACTTGCAATGCTCTTCAGTCAGTTCAGTAAATCCTTGCCTATGCTTGAGCACGTGTGTCTGGCAAACCACCTTGGAAGCTCACAGAAGGTGGAGCGGGTGTTAAGCTCTTAAAATGAAGAAGAATTTTAGTAGCTGCACAAGAACAGTGCAACAGAAAGTTATTTCACCACCAGCTCCAGAGCTGTAATGGACTTTTTGGCACAAAACAAGTCAGAGGCTCTGTTCAGAGTTGGTTTTACTGCTTGGCATGCTCCTTTGCCTTTAACTTTTAGTGGGTTTTCTCAAGCAATACGAAAAAACAGGACAAATCTGGAAATAAAAACTAAATAAATTTATTAGAATATAAATGAATTCAGGGAATAATCCAAAAACACTATGAATTATTGGTGCCAACTGCTATTCTTGATTTTTAAAGCTCAGTCATTACTCTTCTGAACAGGAGAAATGTTTTTTTTTCCTTTTTATTTTATTTTGATTAGGAAGAGTTATAAAAATCTGTATACTCTGGAGTTGAAAGGACACAGATTCAGAGGGTTTCTTACCAGAAAAATGGACACATTTTCTGACCATCTGGGAAAAAATGCATTCTAGTATCTCTGTAGCCACTGACACCAAATTAAGTTGCAAGTGCCATTTAAAACAACACAGGATTTGGAGTGTTACAAGAACTGCTGAGCAATCTGAAAAATGCACAGTTCCAAGTCCTTGAAAATCTGAATTCTTGTTCGTAAAAAACCTTCCTGTTTTCCCTTGAGGGTCGCTGATGTGTACTGCACATGCAGGACCGAAAACCTGGTAAGTGGCAAGGGAGAATTTTTTTTAAGTCTTTGTTATCTATTCAAACACCTTCCAGTGCTAGGATGATTAAGATCTGTCACTTCTACCAAATGATGCCTCTACTGGAGAGGAAGATGGGACATTTTGCTTCATTTTGCGGTTTGGGTCTTCAATCCATGGTTTAAATAGTTGATAATGATGATCCAATATATTTGTGTTTTTAATTGTGGGAACAAGACCTATACAACAGAGGATTAATTTTGATTTGCAAAATTACTAGTTCATACTGCTTTGATCAGAAGCCTACCTCCTGAAAAGAAATAATGAAAAAAAATACTGTGATAAGTCTTACATAAGGCTATCATACAAATTACAATATCTTCTGGCCAAATGTTGAGAAGGGGATTATTACCCGATATAGCCTATGAGGATCTTCACTAGCAAAACTCAAAAGATCCTAGAGAAAAAACAAATGGATTCTAAATTACCTGCGAAGCCACCTTCTTCAAAGAGGAAAGGTGGTTTTCCACTGCTGCTCTTGCCAGCAGAATCTCCCAGAAGCAACAGATGTATGTATTTCTGCCCACTCCGAGGGACACTCAGATATCTGTACCTACTCAGTGTAAAGCTCAGTTGTGAGCCCTGAAGACTCAAGTATGTTAGAACTTGTGCTTCCGGAAACACAAGTAAATAGCTCAAGGAGAAGTTACAATTTTGGCTTTCTACACAAGGAATTTGTTCTGGTACATGAATACTCATGACCAGGACAAGCCTGGTAAATGACAATTCACAGGAGTTTTCCAGGTGACAGCTACGCAATCAAGGCATGGTCCTTCTGTCTACCCATAGCCCTCAGACCAGGACCTGACAATAGAGCAAATCTGGCTTTAAGGCTGCTTTTGTCAGATAAAAAAAAAAAAATTAAAAATGCTACAGCCTGCATGACATACTGCATTTGTCTACTATGCATGCTTTGCCAGTTCAAATTTGTTCCTAAACAGCTGACATATCAACTTGGCATTAGTTGCCAGATCAGTTACCTGTTCACAATACTTTATCAATTTTCTGGGTGAGGTATCTTCTGTCCTCCTGCAGCTAGCATTAAGCTGGCTCAAAAGGCAGCATAACCTCCACATTCTGCTTCCTGACTAATGTGATAAGGTGCTCCCACCTGACCGAGATTTAGTTTGGCTCACCATCAGGCAGAGCTGACAAAGCCAGGGGGAACAGAGATACAAAGCAGAAGGGACCATTCCAATCAGATCCAACCCCGAGCATAAGACCTTCCAGCTGAACTACAGCACATCCTATAAGTCGTTATTCTTTATTCACAGCTTGATGCTCTGCTACCAAATGAAATTTTTGGATAAAATCACAACAGCTGACCTTAACTTTCCTGCCCATAGACAGTAAGGCTGCCACCTGACATGCCCAGCTGAGCAGATCTGGCTTACTTCAGACATTCTGCCTCCATATCCTATTGTATTAGGGTATTAAGGACCCACTTTTTTAAGTATTAAACACATACTTCTTCCTCCCTCAGCCCCAAATCACAACCTACAAGTTTGGAAGTATACAGCAGGCAGCCTAAATATTAAAAGAAAATATAATAGAAGAACATACTCAGCTCAGCCTGTTAGTTTCTGTTTGCACTCAAAATAGGTAGCATGTTGACAAAAACAACAAGAGTACTCGAAAAAAGGAACTATTCCCATATCTGCCTGCATCTCAGAGTCTGTTTTTTCACATAATTGTAGCCAATGAATTGTTACATGATAATGAGCATAAGAGCTACTGATTCAGGGTCTCAGCTGCTCCAGATAAATGCATACATGAAAGAACCTATCTATTTTTCCTGCCCTTTACTCCAAACTCAAGTTACACCTCTCAAGAGTCCCTCTGAAAAATAATGAGGTCCTCTGAAGAAATTCAGCACCAAAAAAAGATGAACTATCAGTAAATGAAGCTCCAGTTAGGGCAGCAAGTGTACTCTTTTGAGTAGGATTGTCAAGTATCCCCAACCATTTCATTCTAGTGACATCTACCCAGTTTTCCTGATCCTTTTTTAGAGGTGGTGCAAGGTGTATTTCTGTAACAGGACCAGGAACCCATGTGGCCTGAGGAAAGCGAGCAATACCCCTGTCTCAAATCCAGACAACGATGATGCTCCCCCTCCTCCACATTCGTTAGAGGACAAGCCACCACCTCACCTTCGTTAATGCCTAACACAGCACACTGTCTGCCAACAACCCTACCCTCGGTGCTCTGCACAAAGGGAGCCAAGCTGCTCGTTCGTGATCCTTTGCAGTACACTGGCCTCACCTAAGCTTTAATGAAAGATTATACACGGTATTGCTGTTTCTGCTTCGTGGCCACCCATTTAAAGAGTCCACCAAAAGCAACAGGTTACAAAAGGTCTGTGATCGCCACAAGGAAGACCAGCAAAATATACTTACTAATTTTTCTCTTCACTGGTGGTGGTAAAGTATAAAGCAACTGTTTTCCTGCAGTGAAGCCTCTGGCTTATGCCACTAAACTAACATTTCACAAGTGATTCTATCTTGCTTGTCTGTCACCAAATTGATGAGCATAGTGTAGCTTTGGTTACCACTTTCATTTTAACATGCCTGTACAAGCACAGACATCCCCAGTTGCTGTAATTCAAGAGGCTGCCCACAATAACTGTCCATTACTAATTATTAATTACCATTTGTTTGTAGTCAGCCTCCCTGGCCCAGAACATTATGGATCTTGTCACTTGCACTTCCTTTGTGTCAAGAGCCTCAGGGAATTTCAGTAATAGCTGACCGTTTTCCTTAATGGTAGTTTGAGTTTTGGTAGTCTTTGTACCTGGTTTCATAATTCCATTCTTTTGTCATGATTTCACTTGTGAAACAGCCTCTCCTGCATCCCCTTGCACCTCCTGAGCTCCTGGTGTTCAGACTTCATACCACCACATCAACAGAGACAGCTGACAAGAACATTCTTACCAAAGCTTGTATCCCTCTGATCCTTTGTAGGTGCCTTCATACAGCCACAGCAACTGTTCCACAGCTCAGCTATCAAGGCAGACAGCCCTGATGGGGCAATCACACCCTGCACAGGGCATTTCTGACAAGAGACTCTTTCACCCCTTTCCCCTGCCATAAATCTACACCCATATTTAAGTGATGTCTGGTCTTCTTTTTCAAACAACTGAGGAGATCAAGGGAGCAATTCCTGATGCTCCTCCCATGTGAACTGTAACTAAAAGTGAAGTTGAAGATGAGATTCAACCCACAGAATCACAGAATAGTAGGGGTTGGAAGGGACCTCTGTGGGTCACCCAGTCCAACCCCCTGCTGAAGCAGGGTCACCCAGAGCAGGGGGCACAGGACCATGTCCAGGTGGGTCTGGAATATCTCCAGAGAAGGAGACTCCACCGACTCCCTGGGCAGCCTGTTCCAGTGCTCCGTCACCCTCAGAGGGAAGAAGTTCTTCCTCATGTTCAGCTGGAACTTCCTCTGCTTCTGTTTGTGCCCATTGCCCCCTGTCCTGTCCCTGGGCACCACTGAAAAGAGTCTGGCCCCATCCTCCTGACACCCACCCTGCAGATATTTATAAGCATTTATTAGGTCCCCTCTCAGCCTTCTCTTCTTCAGGCTGAACAAGCCCAGCTCCCTCAGCCTCTCCTCATAGGAGAG
>Ga0065711_1031611_pt1 | contig 29211 bp, 11 predicted proteins | sample Hoacrofraction12_FD_59098 | JGI IMG/M metagenome (GOLD analysis project Ga0065711, IMG submission 59098) | Hoatzin crop microbial communities from Cojedes, Venezuela - Epithelial fraction 12 v2 (version 2) | ecosystem: Host-associated > Birds > Digestive system > Esophagus > Crop | place... | reverse complement strand
CAGGCTGCCCAGGGAGGTTGTGGAGTCTCCTTCTCTGGAGATATTCAAGACCCGCCTGGACAAGATCCTGTGCAGCCTGCTGTAGGTGACCCTGCTTTGGCAGGGGGGTTGGAGTAGATGACCCACAGAGGTCCCTTCCAACCCCTACTATTCTGTGATTCTGTGATTCTGTGTATTTTTCTGCTTAATGTAAGTAAAAACCAAAAATTTTAGAATTAGAGTGGGAATTGAGTTAATCAAGTTGAGTCTTAAATAAAATTAATAGTCATGGTAAACTGTAATGAAAGAGAGGTGTGTGTCTCATGAGTCTTTATTCAGTACAGTATTAGCTCATTTTACTTTTTCATTATAACTTTAGTTCTTTATTATTATTTTACATTTAAATGGCATTTTCTCTTACAAGCATCCAAGAGAAATCACATTATGTTTGTGAGATGTACACAAAAAGTGTGCTTAATTTCTTAGCATTTGATACCCATTGACTGAATCAATAAATATCCTTCCCTTAGGAGGACTTTCAGAGTTCTCTGAGTCAGACTTTAAGCCAAGACTCTGAAACTCTCAGAATATACAAATTTATGAGGTTCAGTGTTGGTGGAAGTACCAGGAAGAACAACACTGGACTTCCCAAGTTCCGATTAGAGTTTTCCTTCAGGAACAATGAAATTACTAGAATTCTTCAAGGTAAATATATCCAGTGAATAAATTTCCAATCTGTGACTTTGACAAGAAAATACTTTTTGAAATCTTAACAAAATGTAATGAAATCTGAAAGTTGAATATTTCTTTTCTTAAATTCATATGGCAGTTTCACCAGGGGTTGTCACTGTAATATTTCATTTGCAAGTATTTTATTTGCTAATTTATTAATAGACTTTGAAGTTTAAAAGTCTTTTAAATTAAGATTAATCATCAGTACCTATATTTTTTTTGATCGGAGAGCTTTTCTTTGATGTTAAAAATATACTAGGATGTAAATCACAGTGCTGTAAATTTTTAAAACTACAGAAAGAATAATGCTTGAAATTTTTAAGAGGCAGAGTTTATTACTGTTATTGTAGTAAGGAATTTTTTATTACTGTTGATGTTTTCCTGTTTCTGCATTCCAAATAGGAAAATCTAAAAATGGTATAGTAGCATTGTGCTATCTCGTGTTTTTCTGCAAAAGACCTATTGTGTGACTAAAAGAAGACATTTTTGGCATGTAATGCATATGTACAGCAGTATCTCACAAGGCAGAGAATTTCTGCTGATACAGGAGCCAAAGATGAAAATTCATTTGTGAAACAAGTGGTGTGCTGTAGCTTACTCTTATATGGAGAAACCAGGCAAATAAATGGAGATTAAACAAGGCATTTTGCATACGTTTAGGAAGGAAAAGCGTTCTGCATGTACAAGCCAAACAAGAAATTTGTTGGTTAAATGATAACCATAGGCTTCAGTGTGTAAATGCAGCATTCATATCTGAATGATTAACAAAAGAATTCTCTGAAAGATTTGCTTTGGTTTTAAGCACACGTTTTTTAGGCTGATTTGTGAGAATGTACATCTGCCTTCAAAAATTGATCAGTGTTTTATCATCAAATGGTAAAGTGATGGCCTCAAAGACATTAACAGCATGATGCATGTTCCTGGTATGTCTAGTAGCTTTGTCATGGAAAGCAGCAAATAATTCAGATTTAAATTAAAAAGTAGGATGTTTATGGTAGTTTTTCAGAAATAAGGGAGACATGAATTTTCTACATTTACATGCAAAAGAGAGATCTTCTGACATGAATTCACAACTGTATCTCTTCTGGTCAGCTTTTCTCATTGTGCTCTCCAGTGAAAAATATCCAAGACGTGCTGAGTTTAGTCAGAATCTTATATGTGCACATTTACGATTTATAATAAATTTGGGCCTCTGGAGGGGTGTTAGAGCAAAGGAAAGTTTTAAAGAAGATAAAATGTAAAAGCTTTTAAATAGTTTTATTTTTCAAATCTAACTGTGAGGATAAGTGACTAAAAGGACCATGATACTCAATTACTAATTTCCTATTCCTATGCAGTGTAAGATCTTACAGGTAAAATGCATCACATTAGTGAAAAACATATTGTATCATGAAAGGCAGGAAACAGTCTCCTAAAAGTACTCTACAATGCACACAAAGCACTTTTATTTATTTGAGTTCAATTTGAAACTCAAGCGTTGTAAAATCACCAAGCTACTTTTTCCTTATCGGCATAATTAATGAAATAGAATTTCTGGAACTGCAGTTGTTTGTTTAGTTTCCATTTTCTTCCCTATTCTCAGTAAAATAATCATGTTCATCGCTCACTAGCAGCAGAAAAAAAAGAGACCTCTTCTTCCACAGCAGCTTACGAAGTGTGTTCAGCTCAAATTTCCTACACATTAATACTCCTTAGTTATTCAAGACACTTTCTGTTTGTGTATAAAAGTGTTCCTGCTGAAATTTTCTCACTTTTGAGTAATTGAGTGCAATATCTTCTAATGCTAATAGAACCACGATGCAGTAAAATATAAAAAGATGCTGTCACTGGCTGATTTAGTTACGTTTTTTCATATCAAATTTTAACCCCAGAGACTGTGAAATGTGTCATATTATGGTCTTCAATTCTTATAAATTGGCCAGCATGAATTAGACCTAGCAGGAGCCTCATAGCCATCTGGCTGTAGCTTCGGATCTCTCTCCAGAGAGAAAATCAAGTGTCAGAGTGCATCTTTATGTTAGAGTGAAGCAACTATAACTTACTATTTCAAAACTTGCAGTTTTGAAATGGCCTTAGTGAACCCACAGATAACAACATGATTTGAAACTCAGAATTACACTCACTGTAACCACACTGACATTGATGGGATCCATGGGCAGAACTAAGCCCTTAACTCTGGGATGTGTAACCATCACCATTGCAGAGCATCATTTCAGTGCACTATAAAGGTGTGTGGACTGGTAAGAGGACCATTACAGAACTGAATAGTCACTGTGACAGTCAATAGCAACAATTTAAAGTTTGTGGCAACCTTTACTCACTGAAATCCTCTTTGCAATGTCTGGAAGATCTTTTGTCAGTGGGAAGCTGGGTACCAGATACTGAACCTTTCTTGGCTGCAGAGATAATGTAATACCTTTGTGGGTGCAGGCCTACAAGATGCAGAGCTGCAGAAAAGCGTAATTAATAGAGCAGATTTCATTCTTTGTAGCACAAAGATTGTCATCTTAGAAGAGGATATTACAGACCTTGCTTGCTCTGGTATTCCCAAAATAGCCTGAACGTCTATGGTAAAATTCCTCCTGTGGATAAAGCAACATGGGCTTAGATTTGTGCTTTACTATTTCTATGAAAACACAGTATTTAACCACGAAGGCAACAGCCAGACTAGTATGAAACAGAAGAATGTCACTGGTGTATAACAGCAGAGGATTGGTATACAAGTCCTATATAAGCTCTACAATCCAGTTCTTGGTCTAAGAAATTATTAATAATAACAATGATTAATAAGGAGCTAGAAGCATTTCTTTAAAAAGAAAGTTGCTGAAGCTTTTTGCAAATGAACGGTAGGGTGGTTTTTAAATCAGATAGGTTGGTCAGAGTCTGGCAGAAGCGTCTTTTGCCACTGTGTTGGCTTCCGGGTGGTGTCCAGGCTGGCAGAGCCTTTACATTACTTTTAGAAATGTTAGCAAGGTAATAAAGCATGAAGGGTTGTGTTTGTCTCTCCTTCCTTCCCAGCTATACTTTTTAAAAATGATGTCTCAAAGGACTCCCAACAAACCATGATACAAATTCCTTCCCATTGTCATGTACAGCCCAGTGCTGCATTGCTATGCCAGTGAACAATGCTTCAATTACTGGGACTCCCTGAGTATTTCTGTGAAGAAAGGGTGAAATAATGAGCACATAGGTTGCACAAGAGAGGTGAATTCTTCTGTCCTTTCTTTTAGCCTTCAAAGTAAATTAAAATGCACAAACAGCTGGTGCACACCTGCTCCTGATTCAGGTCCTACTTGCCTTGTATCTTCAGCTCAGGAGACTTTCACTTTTCTATATATGTTAACCGTTACTTTCCAAGATTTTCCTAGATCAATTTTTCTTTCACAATTTTGGTGGTATATTTGGGATACAAAAGCTTTTTAAAAATTGTCTACCACAAAAAAATAAGAGTCTGCAGAGGAAAAAGATAAGAAATTTAGAATATTCTATACGCCTTACTTATACAAATTGGAACTGTATGGCTATTACAGGTATGAAATCTAGAGCTGCTGAGAAAGAGAAATTTATGTCCCAGGAGGAATTTCAATATTTTTATACGGATCTTATCTTTGAGTAAATTGATAATCAAAGTACTGTTATGGCTTTCAGAATAAAACCTTTAAACTCCCCTTTAAATTATTAAACATTTACATGAAAATATTTTTTAAAAATTATAAGGAGTATCAGCATACTGTTTTTATATAAAACATTAAAAAATTTCACATGAGAAATTAATTGGAGTGGGTATAATTCTAAGATTCTTTTTATTATTATTAACTTTTAGATAAAGTTTCATATTTCATTACTATTCTTTAAATAAAACATAAATAAATTTTAACCATCAGGGGGTTTTGTGCTCTTCTGGAAGAAATCTGAGATTTAATATATAAAATCATTTATTGTATACTGTTATAAGTTGTGGTGGTTTCCTCACATAGTCTGTATAAAATGACTTAATGATGTGAAATAGCATAAAACCTCCAGTCTCTAAATACAAGCCCCCCACTCTCTCTGCTTTTCATGGACTTGGATTCTTTTGCTTTCTGCTTGTAGTCCTATAACTGTCCCAGGTTTTCCCCCCAAATTTAGATCCTGTCCAAGAGCAAAAGACCTACCTAAAACATTACGCTCACAGTACAGCTTTGACTGCAATCATATTGCACAAAACTTTATTGCAATAAACTACTTAAAAATGCATGCTTTCATTTGCTCACTGTGTTCTAAGCAGCAAGCTGGACATTGCTTTAGCTTGAGATTCAGCAGTCATTCAGTCATTTCAAATGAGCTTTAACCTTGCAAGACCATTATTGTGAAATGACTGATATGACAATTATTTTGTGACACATGGACAGTAAAAATGGTTCATATATTCTTTGTTATTTACAGTAAAATGTACGTGAATAACCTAAAGGGGAAGGCACAAGAAGAGTCACTTATATATATGATGACATCAGAATAAAGTAATACGTTGCACAAGGTCTTCATTACATTCCAAATGTGAATGAAAGGATCAGTGGCTAGCTAAAAAATTAAATGTTTGCATTTAGTACAACATCCAGACAGACTATGTCACAAGCAACAAGTAATTAATTCTAAGACACCCCTGTGAACAGGTTTTCTTTTTAGAGATGAGAAATGAGACATGCAGCTCAGTAGACCCAAAGTATTGCTATAGGCATATTTAACTTGTTTGCGCATTATGAGTCTTATGACAAATAAATGAAATAATAGAGATACTTACAACAGAGAGAAGTTCAAGCACAAACGTCAAAATTTGTGTACTTGTCTGTTGAGACTGAGATTCATTCATCTACAGTCTGGCATATTCCATGACTGATTTTCAGATGTTAATAGCTGTCATTCTCCTTGAGCAGAGGCGCAGATCCAAATTCTTCTTCTGGAGATCAGGTTAGATGCTCAGACCTGCAAACTATTGAAGCCAATACTTTAAATTACATCTGCTCAATAGCATATGTAAATATATACTTAATATTGACTGATTAAAATGTTTACCCATATCCTGAGATATTCTTGCTTAGATGCGGTCTTTGTATTTTACAGGCACTAAGTTTTTTCTTAATTAACTTAATTAAATTGTCTTAAACAACTTAAACATAAACCAGTGTGTTTAGCTCTTATGTGTGAAGACAGCAAGCTGGTGAAAAAAGCCCAGAATATGACAAAGTAGGGATATACATCTGCCTTTCACATCAGAAGGAAACTTCTCACCATTTTTTTCGTATTTTTTCTCTGCTTTGTCTCCAGTTGCACCATTTGCTGCACACTGGTTTTATTCCAAAGAACTGCTATGAATTAGTACCAGGCACCGGAGAATTCATGGGGATGTGTGTTTACAAGATGTCTTCTTTTTTTTTGTAGAAAACCTCAACACTTCTTGATATTTGGTTCAGTTTGTCAACTTTTCTGAATTAGAATTATGAGCTTATATTCTGTCTGCAAAGCTAACGATAAAATACTATTAGAACAGGTGTCAAGAGGCATTTTCAACCTTTTTTGGAGCTGTGTTTGCCCTGCAAACTTCAGAGTAGGTTCAGAATATCTGTATATATGTAAATTTAGTAAGTAATGGTTAAGAGTTTAGTCAGTTTCTATGTCATTGCTTTCTCCCTCACTGGGAAGCCAACCTCTGAGGCTCTGAACATCTGCTGTCATGTAGCAGAATGGCAATGCTGGTGCCAGAGTGAAATGCTGGTGCTGGAATTAGGGACAACTATATTCTCATTTAGCATATGGCAACATGTGTTCGCATCAGTCATTTATCTGCTAATACATGCCTACATCTGAATCTTAATGAGTGGGAAAGAGTGATGAGTGAAAGCCTGCCCTTGGATACATATAGTTCTCTATAATCATCACATACAAGGTTGAACAAAGATCAGCTGAAATGAGTTGCTCCCGAAAGTCCACATTGCATATTTTTTACTAATTTCTGCAAGTAATTGGAAATCTAACATTTCTAGCTGTCAGTTTCTATGGACAATTCCTGTAGGTTCTGCCATCACAAGGGGCATGTTCAAGTTACTGATAGCAATCAGGATTATGTCCATAAAACATTTTCTAGAAACTGTCTCAACTGAATGAACTGAGTATTGGAAAAAAACACTAGATTTTACTGTAATAATGGAAACCGAGTAGTGTTCTTTCTCTGGTAACTACTTAAAGGGGCTGATGAAAGGATTCACTTTACTGATAACTGTTCCACATTTATGAGAAAAAAGATCATGGAAAAAAGCAGAACATCAGCCTCAAACAGTTTGGCTGAGATGCTACAACCCAAAAATAAATATGAGATATTGATAAAGTCAAATCGATTCAAGGTTATAAGACAACACTAAAGGCACTTCACATTGTCTTCTTTTTTCCTTTGAAGCCTGAACAGCGTGTACAGTTTGGTGTATTTCTATGAATGTATGTGGTTGAAGGTGTTACGTAAAGTTTTGCCATAGTTTAATTCACTATATATCAGTAGAGCTCATGTTTGGGTACTCTGCATGCTAGGTGTTAATTTGCAAGAAATGTGGAACTGATCCAAAACTTGAAAAGAGCCATAATCACTACTTGATTAGAGTGATTTTTTTTATAGTGAGGATACAGGGTTGAATAAATGTCAACAGACCTGATACAAGATCTACCGCAGGTGTGACAAGATCTGGTCCTAAGAGAACAATCCAGCTCCTGTTAGAATAGATACCAAGCTTTCCATGATCATTAATTATTGCTGGATTGGATCCTAAACTGTCTGCAAGTGTCTGGATGTTAAGCTCTACAGAGAATCTTTTTCTTAGAAAAAGTCATACTTGCACAGGTGGATGTCTGGCAGTTTGGAAAATGCAGTTCAATCTTTACGTGAAAGATAAGCCTAGTGGAAATTTAAAAAAAAATTTATTTATATATATATATATATCTAGTTGCAAGGTTGTTTTTTCAGCTACTGCTTGACGAAGGAATACACCAGGTTACCTGCTTTCCTTTTGATCATGGACATTATTCACTCATTAAATTTATTACTGTTCCTTTGTACATACCCATGACATTGAAGTTTGCTACTCCACCTATTCTAATGTTTAATGCTTAAATTAGTCTGCTCTTTTTAAATGACACTTCTGGCTTTTGAACCCAGGAAATGATTTTGCAGCAAAAATGAAGGACAACAGAATAGCAAGGGTCTCTCAACTCCGGGAGATTCCTGAGACTATATTGATATCTTAATGCCATTTTGTGTTAGAAAACTATTTCCATTTCCCTGAAACAAATGTGTTTTATATAGAATTACATCAGGAATTTTTGACATTTCTAACAGGGATTCTGGTATTTCAGAAGACAATTAGACAATTTGCCAAAGAAGAGTAAGTCTTTGAGTATTGAACAAAATCCAAGTAATCAGGCTGAATAGACTTAGGACAGCAAAGATCTGTATAGTAATGTTCGCAGGAAAACGATACCTTGGGGAATGAAGTCTCCACACAGGTTTTCTTGGTGGGAGCTCTAGTTAAGAACCTCCTCCAACTTCAGCATTTTTCCAGTGACCCCTCAGTAGTGCCACTACAACATATGGAGCTTAATGCTGAATCATCAGGAAGCTGACCTGAGTTAGTAATGACCCACCATTTTGTTTTTAATTTCCCTCATCCCTCAAACTCTTCTATCTAAGATAAATGAGAGGTGGAACAGAGGTAAGAATTGGTATTTAGGGATGGAGGGAAGGGGAACTGTGTGTATTGAATGTCCTTCGTATAAATGAGCAGGTTGAATTTTGTGGGATTTTTTGTGGCATTTTTAATCAAATCAGGCTTTCTTGTGTCAGTTCCACAGGACAAAGAGTGGTTGCAAATATGAGCTGGAGCAAACATGTTGCAAGTAAAGGTGGCTGCTGGAGTCCAGAGCGCTTTTGTCTGATACTGCACTGCTGTGCTCTGTTAGCAAAGGGTAAGTTGAAGCTGCATAGGAAGCAGGTTCTGGAAACTGTCTTTAACATAGGAGAAGATTTTAAATAAGCCAAGTCTTTAAGTGCTGCTACAGGAGGAAATCCTAACCCCACTTGTTCATTCCACCCCCTACCTTCTGTTTATACAAGTGCCATTCATCTAGTAATGCAAAAAACCCCAAGTCTGGGAACAAATTTTTATTTATTTTGCCAGGTGAGTTGTGAATGGGATCAGTTCCCTGAGCAGCCACATGAATGTTTCTTCTGGCTGAAGTGGTAGGATGATTTTGTTGGTATATGGAGGACTTTTAGCAGCAACATTGGCTTACAACAGCTTTCAGTGCTCAAGGAACCATGAGTGCTATTCTCAAGGAAAGACTGGCAGTTTGCTTTAAAATTAGGGGGCAACAGAAGAAATGACTACCTTACCTTGATGTTGGTCTCACAGTATCTCTTGCCTTTGTAAATCAATACTACATAGAATGGTGCATGCATTGCTAAGCCCACAAAGAAGATATAGGGATGCATTCTCTCTGCAAAGCATTGAGCTTTGTGCAACTTCCATTAACACTGCGTTAGAAATATAGCCCAAAGCATGAATCCAGGATAAATACCAGATGCAGAGAATGAAATGTATGTTTTAGTCTATCCTTTATCTGGACACCTGCAGTTTCATGACTCTTTCCAAGCTTATTTGTGTTAACCTGACTTTATATCACACTCAGCTTGTTTTCTTGCTTATCCATTGATGCTCCCTCTGGGGCAGATTTTTCCTGGCTGTCTTGTGAGAGCATACAAGTCTGTGCAACATCAGGATATGGCTGCAGTTCCTGCATTTCCTTGTGACTGTTTTCTGTGTTGACTCCTTGAAATTAAGGATACGTTAAAAGAATGGGAACTATATGAGGTCATGTCTTCAGTTCATATCCTTGTATCAGGTACAATGAAGGCAGTGAAGACAAAACAGGTTACCTGTTTTCCTGGTCCTCACATTTATTAATCTCATGGGGCAAGTGGTCTGTTGCAGTGGTATATTTCCACTTCCTCTCATCTCATTATACACCTGCATGAGGAAAACAGTCAAATCCTTCTTCTACTGTTATTTGTTTCAAAGAATAATACTCTTGCCTGGGCTGAGACTTTGTATAACAAGTTTCAGTGCCATGTGAGTCCTTTATGCTTGAGCTGTAAACCAAGGCAGAGAAGAAAGGATTTTCGTAATAGAAATGCTCACACACCACATTAGTTGTATCAGCATGAATTGTGGCACTACAATAATGGTTGTTTTAATTTGACTAAAAATGAATAGATTGCTGTGAATCAATTGCAGTCTAATAAGGGTCTTATTGTAAAGCCTACTGATAAGATGGAGTGGCATTGTTCTGAAGTCTGCTTCCTGGGAATGAGATTTCAAAAGAACTTATTGCTGACTTTTATAAATCTTTGATCAGTAATACTAATGGAAATATAGAAACACCTGTCTTTCAATGTTTCTACTTTTCAATAAGCTGTTGCCAGATTATTATTAAAAGAGAATTCTGTTCCTTAAAGCTTTAGCCTGAGAGGGACTGAACTGCTCCTGGGTAGAGCTGTGTGCTCTTAACTCCTATTTTCTGTATGGGAAGCTGAGGATACTTAGCAGGTCACAGAATTTGGCTCACGGGCACAGAAAAAGATGAAAGTAGATTGTTTAAGGTGTCTAAGACAGATGTCTATTATAAGCGTCTCAGACACGAGTGATTCATCCTAGTCATAAACAGCTGTTTTCAGGTGGACTCTAAAAATCAGCCCATCTCTCTGCATTGTCCCAAACGATAGCCTAAATAACTGTGTTTTGACTAAATGCCTAATTTTTTGCATGGCTAAAATTGGGGTTGAGTAAGAATCACAGTACATCTTAATGGAAATACTTTTACTCAGATTACTGATAATGTGAGACCAAAACTACTTAACAGTTTCCACGGTAAAAGACTACACGCTGAAGGATAAGCAATATGTAATCAGAACTTGTCTGTGTGTTAATTCTTCTCTCAGAAACAAGCCACAAACCCTATAAACTCAAACCTGTTCATAAGAAATTTAAAACATTTTTGTGTCTCCTTAAAAAAGGAAAACAAAACCAAAACAGAGAAAATACCTTCTCATTTTCTGAGGTATTCTTCTATTACCAAAGAGGCTTTTTTAGTAATGCTATTGCTGCTATTTAGAATTCCAAAATTTCTGTTTCATGACTAGAAATACCAAGTCTATTTTCCTAGTACTTTTGGCAGCTTTTCTATGTTGCTGAATGTGATGATCCTGAAAGTTTTCTAAATGGCTGTTTGACTAAGCATTTGAGTCAAAAAGAGCTGTATTTGTCATTTACTATTTTGAAACAAAATCTTCAAACTGAAAACAAATTGACATGTATAGAAGTATCAGATATATCCACAGATGGAATTAATAATGATGACAGCTCTAGAAAGCGTTTTGACTTCTACTTGAAGATGTTAAAGAATCTCTAACTGTCAGAGTTCAGGCAAAGAACTACGTGAGTTGTCTGATTATTTTCCCTCTGCAGTTACAGATTTCTTCTGCCTCCTTTTGAAGGATCCACTACTGACAACTGTCAGATGCAAAGTACTGGACTATATGCAAGATAGTTTATTCCAGGATGGCAGATTCTATGATCCTAGAGGCTTTTCCTCATTTGCAATTCTCATATATTTCTTTTATCTTTTTTTTCGCCCAAAGCCTCAGTCACACTGTCAAGGAGAAGAAATAACTCTGTGTGATTTAGCTGACCAAATATGTCAGAAATCATGAGAAATGACTAGTCCTATACAGAATGGTCAAAGAAAAGAGTAGAAGGAAAATTAGATACTCAGGCTATCTGGCAAACACTTATTGATAGCAAATGCATTTGTGGAACTTAGGAATGGTTTATGAATGATTCATAAATGGAATAGTGATAGATTTTACAGCAAATAGAAAAAGTAGCAAATAATTTGAAAAATCTTGAAAATACAATGTGTGATAAACACTTGACTGAGGCTTTATGGTTTAAATTAGTAATCACTAAATTCAGACAATCATATTTATCTGTATCGCTTTGACCTAATTATAGATTTATTATCTGCACAATGAGGCAGGATGCTAAGGAACAGGAGTTTCTTCTTTACCCTTTGGCTGTAGAAATATTCAGTTATGTTTTGCCAGATATTTTTTTATTTCTGATTCTGATCATAATCAGATTCAGAAGAATAAAAGGCGTAAGAAAATGTAATCAAATTTAAATTCAGTTACAACTTCGTTGACTAAAGATAGGATTATGTTTTATTTTAAATTAACATTTGCTTACAACCTGTTTATAACCTCCTTCAACGATGGTCTACGACACCATTATCTTAAAACTTTATATAGACAACCAGCAAAACACACATACATGTTTTAGCCTTCTCAAGGAGAAATATCCATTCACACTACCAGATACTCCTTCACACATTGAAGTATGTTAAAAATTTCTTCCTCTTATATTTCTTCATTAGTGATCACTGAAGCAGAGGGACATTAGGCTAGATTGATATCATTAGTTGCCTTCGTTATTTGTACCAGGAAATACTTATCCTCTCTTTTCTTTTAAAGTAAATTTTGTGGGCAACTTAAAGCACATTGAGAAGGTTGGCAGATGTGATCCCCTACTCATCTAGGGAAGGCACAAACATAGCTGTTTTCACACAGGACCCTTCTAAGCTGTGCAGCCTCTGGAAATGCTACATCAGCATTGAGTGAAGTAACTCCTTTGCACTGCTTCCATTAATTCTGCAGACATGTTGAGAAAAAAAAAGAACAATCCATTTGGAGTTGATTTTATCCACTTACCTCCGAGAGTTTAGGGGCTGAATTACTCATCTGAGATGTGGAAGATATTGATAGATGGATGTTGTCCAGCTGACAAAGAACAAGAATTTAAGTCCAGGATTCACAGCTTTAAGGAGAACGTCCGAACATGTCACTATGGTACTTTAAGGGATAGAGTTATCTCAGCTTTTGCTATAAAAGCTGCTGTTCTGCTTTGAATAAAACGCAGTTATTCATTGGATAAGAATGTGTAAGAATAATTTTTTGGAGTGCTGGTTTGGTAGACTAAAATTCTAATTCCTAATGCAAATAATATACTATTTTAAGCTGAAAGACCAACTTCAACAGAAGAGAGATTGAGAAATATCCATTCCAGGAAATTTAGTAGCTCAAAATTCAGGGTCTTATCTGATAGCCTGAAGGAAGGAAAAGTATACAGCATATATACCACCCAAACCAGGCAGAGTTACTCAAACTACTGGACCAACTGACTTATGGGGAAAACAGGTCTTTCCTACTTGTTTGCATCTGTAGTTAAGAGATATTAAACATGTCCAGAGGCTCAGGCCCTGCAGAGAACACTGGAGGAGGACCTAGCTTGTTTGTGAGTCCCATTGGTAAGTAAGGTAGAATGAGAGCTTTTCAGTGTCATTAAGGCTTAAGAAATTCCAGGCTTTCTCAAATGCTGAAATGTAGACCATATGGCATTTTACAAACAGCCACAGGTACCAGGAGATTTACTGCGCTAAGCAATAGCTGAACAGGCATAATAGTATTCCATTTGAGAGGGTTTCAGGTGCGCAAAGGATATTTGGATGGCTGACTTATTCCATGAATCAAATGTTGAGAACATTCTAAAAATCAGAGTATTACCACCTAGATCCACCCTTTAATCTCTAATCCATATAGTGTAGACCAATTTAATATTACAGGATTAATTCACACCATAATTTATGTAGCACTGCTGTCTTTCCATAGCATCTTTCTTTTCCATAAAATTTATATTTATTTATTAAATCTGTCATTGTTCATCTTTATCATACTTTTGATAAGTTTAAATCAGAAAATTTTAGACCAGAGTAGGAGGACCAAAGATCTTACAAATAAAGCAGAGAGAGTTGTGTTTAAGACTAATTCCTGCTTTGGACATCTCTCTTCCTCAACACCTTTTTATAAATTAAAAGAAAACCCTGATATCACATTGGTCTCTCTACACTGGAAAAGAGGACTGGAGAGAAAAATTTACTCCATAGTATGTGTATTGTTCAATAATCTACCACTTTGAGGATGTCACTGAGATGATTGTATCCTTGCATACATGCTATTATCACCTAGAGGGTTTTGTTTTATTTGATAGATACCATGTGTGTTTACTGTGGCACCTGTTATACCTTCAGCAATAATGAAGAGTCTTGCTTTGAATTTAAGAACAATCAAGTAAACACTGGGAGCTAAAAACTATTTCTATGTAAGTCAATGTGATTTTCTGTAAAGAGAAGAGGCGTGCTTTTAAGAAGGACTCACACGGGGGTTAAAAAGCATGAGCAGATCTTACTAGTAAGTGGAGAAGACTTGTTTTGTGCATGGTGAGGGCTATTTAGAAGAAAGTGTGGAGGTGAGGTTAGGAGACAAATGAGCAGGTGTGGCTGGAAATAACAGCAAAGCAAAAAGATTATAGGAGAGTAATAGGATGTTTACCAAAAAAGGATGAAGATAAAGTGATTAATGACCAGTCTGCGTTCAGTCCACGTAAGGTGCCGAGTCTATATTTATATCAGTGGCATTCAAGCGTTGATGTTGTATACCACCATTAAGGAATTTTCCAAATGGTCACCCAAATCTAGCAAATGCGTGAATCTGTCCTCTGCACTACAAGGCAGAAATCACTTGAACCTGTGTGTTTCTACCTATGCTCCTTGACACCAGTTCTGTGCCAATAGGCCCCAAGTCAGTAGGGCATTCGAGCTCATGCTTATTTCTGACTAAAATAACATCTTTCTTTTTTTCAGCAACACCCCCCCCCAATCATTGCCCTCTTAATAATGGCCAGTCAAAAACAAAAAAAGAAAGGAAAAAAAAAAGTAATGCATTAAAGTCTGTACCCATCCCTAGGGCTGGAAGAGAAAAAAATGATTGCTAGGATTTTGAATTTGATATAATTTTTTTACAACTGTTGTGCCTCTTTTATCTCTGAGATTTAACCCTACTTCCAGCTAAGCACACCTATTAGTAGGCATAGAGCTGGAAGTCAGTGACATTCCTCCCATCAGCTTTGGAGGTGTTTCATGTTTCCTAGCTACCCTGGAAGTACTGCATATAATGCTTCCCACCTCCCTTACTCTGGGAACATACTTGTAATTCCAGATCTCGGCTGACTACTGCAGAGTACCGAGTTGTTTAAGAAGGTAGTCACGAAGTGATAGCTCTTTCTTCATAATTAACTTATTTATTCTTTATCCATAACAGTAGCTCATTTCAAACACTTCTCATTCATTGAAAAAGCTACATCACTCATGGATGCTGTACAGATTTTTAATTTTCTCCTGTAGAAGTTATGTGATCCCTGTCAACTACCACGAGACTAAGGCTTAAGGAATTAGATCAGCCACATTAAAGTAGAACAAAGTAATTTCAAAGTAAACTGTGAATATTATGTGCTGAGCAATTGAAAAAAGATACAATAATCCAAAATTGCTATTTTCATATTGATAGAATCAGCCATTTTTTCTTTCCTTGAAAAGCTACAGAACACATTTCCATTCAAATATAGTATGGATATAACCACTGTATCTGAGCGTAAAAGCCAGCAATTTGCAATTGTTAATGAGTACCAGAGTGTTTCATGTCAGAGCCTGACCTTGACCCTTACTTCTAGCTTTGCATTCCAGCTCCCAAGTATTCCTACATTTGAAGGTGTGTACAAGTTGGACTCTTTTAGGGGCCTCCTTCATATTCATGGTAAGAATTTAAACAAATGCATTACTGAGCACATGTGAAAGCCCATGGGAGGAAAAAAAATTTGGTTTTAAACATGAATACTATTAACATTAAGCATATATTAATGTTTTGCTGAACAAAGATGGATTTAACTGTTGCTTAAATATTTCCCTGAGTCAGTGATTTGGTTTGGTCCATTACAGTGTAAGGCCATCTGTGAGTTTTAGATGTAAATCTGAAGTCTGGGAATCTTTGGAACAGAAGAGATATGTGTTGTGGTTTTTAAGATTCAATGTGAAAACTTTAGAATAATGTTGTTAACATTGTTTGCAAAATAACTGCAGTAGCTATATATTCTATCTAGTCCAGATGGATAACTTCTCCAAGGGACATTTGTTTTTATGGCCTCTAGCTTATTATTTTAACGCCTAACTTTTATGAGGCAAACTCATTATTTTTAGCAGTCTTTTACTGTCTCTTAAATGCAGTAAAAGGCAAAAGAGGATGGCAAATCTGTAATATTTAAAGCTACTGAACTAAATTTCAACAATCGCTGCAGACTTTGTACATTTCTTAAATAAAAGCAAGGGTAACTGTCTCTTGACCAAGGCTTTTTTCCCTCTTTGAATAAAACCCGGACATTATATTCAAGGATTTGTCTGTATTATTGACTCAATTGTGTTTGGTCATAAAGTTCCGTCAGGCTGTGTTAAAATCAGTGTAATTTGGTTCGGAGTTCAGCTCAATACATGCAATGCATAATAAGTAGTTTGTGTTTTAGTGTTAAAAAAGTCTGAAGAAGGGCATAGAACTATAAGAGTAGGAATGATACGACCTCAGGACTTCACTGATTTGCTTTACTAATCCCAGATGGATTCAGCTTTATCTAAATAATGTTAGATAGACATTTGTCTAACCTGTTTTTAAAATAGCCTAGTGATGCAGAATCCTCAGCTTCTCTTGACACTTGTGTTTTAGCACTTAACTCTCTTGCCATTCAGTATGTTCTTAATGTGTAGGTTAAATCTCCCTTGTGGCAGCTTAAATCCATTACTTATTGTCCTGGAGAATGCATTAGTGCTTTAGTCTGTTTGCCAACCTTTTGATGACATCAGCTGTCATCTGAAGTCTGTACTCGTTTCTCCTTTTGGTCTTCTCTCAGCTAAATAAAACCAGTACTTTTCAGCTTTCTTCACAGGTTTTGTTGGAAAAGCCTCAGTGTTTCTCGCTGTTTTCATCTTCAGATGATCCAGATATAATGTTGAGCCTAGATCTGATGTAGTATTCCAGCTGAGCCACACCAATGTTACAGAAACTTCAGGTATCTTATGTACAGCATGCCTACACATACCTCCCAGTACGTTGTGGCCCTGTGGACATGTGTTCTATTTTTGGTCCATTAATTCTCAGATTATCTTTTGTAGAACCATTTCTATTATTTTGTCTTTGTCTTGTAGCTGTGTGACACTTTGTATTTAACACCACTGAATTACTTATTCTTTTGCTGATTTCATCACATCACTTCAAATTCCTTTCCTGTCCTCTAAAGTGCTTACCACCTCTACCAGCTTGTTATCATCTTCAAATTAAAAGGACTTTCTATTCTGTCATCTAAATCATCAATAATGAATTTCAAACTAGAGTACAAGATGGATTTAGGATCTCAGAGTTCTGTTAATGGTAAACTTGTTCTTCATGGGATCCAGTTTGCTTCTAAAATGATTCACTCATTCCGCTTTTACCTTTATCATTTATTGGTGGAGTAGCAGTGTTCAGTGTTCTAAGAACTAGCATGTCCTGAGAAGTCCCGTAGTACACTGCAGACAAGAAGAAGGAAACATTTTGAGCTGACTAGACCATAAAGACTGCTATTCCTAATGAATGTGGAACAGACCTTGGAGGCTTGAGAAGGCAAATACTGAGTGAAGAAACAGGTGGTACTGAACATGAGTGACTGGGTTTCTCAGATCTGTTAATATTAGAAAGACATATGAATCATTTGTGAATCAATTCTGTTGTGGTTTAACCAATCCACAGTTCCACTGCCTACATACATGTGGTACTCCAATATTATTATTTCCTCTCAATACTTTTAAAATGTATTTGTAACTCTCGCATTTTCTTTCACATCTTGATACTGCAATCATAACCACAGATGTAACCCTAGATGATTTCTTGCATAACTGAAGGGATTTTTGGTTAGTAACTAATGAACATGATTTCACTAAAATGCAGTTTAAAACAAGTTCATAGCATGCTGTGCTGAATAATACGAAGGAGAGATTATTTTTTTTTTATGTGTGTACATGGAATTTTAAACAGTTCTGTTTGTGTTGACCAAAACCTTGTCCCAAAAAAATTTCAATTTCAGTTTGCCAAAAATTCAAATATATGAATTTTTGGACATTGGAGTCTTTCTGGTCAAATCAAATTTCTCATGTTTGCTTCCTATAAAGACATTCCTGTAAGTGTATAACAAAAAATGAAAAACAACAAAGTTTAGTCAAGTTTTATTTGCTACAGGGAAAGATAATATCCACAATTTTTTTTTTACTATTTTATTAGCCTTTCTACCAAAATCTTGAAAGACTACAAATATTTCATATTCTTATGCAAATTATGTAAACCAGGATATTTACATTCTTCTAAATAATCTACACCATCATAATATCAATAAATAACACTGAAAATATTTACAAATATATGTTTCTGGAATTTTGTACAACAGTAAGATTTCATATGAACTTTTATTCAAATTGAAAAAAGCCATTTAATCATTTCCTCACCAACTTTCAGTACTAAGTACTACTGAAGCTGTATCAGCAATTTTTTGCGAAACAGCATTAAATATGAAAGCAAACCAATATGAATCTAAGAAATCCTCTTAGGGAAATTTCTGTATGAGGGGCAAAAAAAGTTTTTGATAAATTTATTTTATCATTCCAAATAAATGACCTAGTTTTACATTATTTGCAGTCTAATATAACTAGATCTTGACTAATGTGTAACTGAGTCTATCTGAAGAGCAAACAAAACCCAACTGTGAGACTGTAGATCAGAATATTGGTGATTTCAGGTGAAACATAGATTAGGGACACAGATGGCTTAAGTGACCATGCTGACAATACATCTTTCTGAAACTCTGCAGCACGCTAGGAGTATAACCCTGTGCTTTCGTAACTACTGAAAGGTGACCAATATGTGACACTGGGTTTCTGTTAATTACGGGAATGTACAAAGGCATCCATAAACCAGACAGCCTGTAGCTTATGTAGATACCAGAAAAAGTCAGAGCAAAAGGGTCAGCTTTTTTGTTCCTTGATGTCAGCACTGTGCTCACTCTTTGCTGAGGACAGCACTGTGGAAAATGCTACTATTTATTCCATAGCAGCTCTGAGCTATTTAATCCTTAATCTCTCGGTTGATGATTTTTGTCATAAACTCTCAAAGCCCAGAATAAATGTCAGAATATTTTTATATTTGCATTCTTGTGAAAATGTTTTCTCTGCATACTCATCTTAGATTTTGACATTAAATGTGCCTTGAGCATTCAGAGACGCATCCAGACTGAATTCACTTGACAGCTGGATCATAAATGAAAGAGAATCTTGATGTTTTGTGATGTAAACATACTGATAGACTTTTGCTGATCACTATCAGCTTAACTCAGTTATCAACCCACCTCTGTGTACTGTGCTGTGTAAGTCCTTTATGAGAAAATGTAACAGAGAAAAGGAAGATTTCTTATAGACAGAGTTTACAGGTTCGTGTTCAAATATTACTGAATGAAGTGCAACCAATCAATAACATGAATATATTAAACAACGTCTGTGATCATATTTGCTTAAACACGTTTCACTCTCTGGTATGATGCATTGTGAATTTGTGAGGCTGTTAATGAAGAGGTTAAAGATGCAATGAATTTTTATTTCAGGAAGAGATAAAGGAAACAAATACAGTGGAAATTTAATTAAGCGAACAGGATGATGTATTTTAAAAATGGTTTTGGCAAAGTGCAGACTAATTGGAAATGAACTGACTTATGTAAGCAAAAAATTGATGGACCTTCTCTAAGATTATATTAAGAAAGTGTCTTTTAGAGGCATGTTTAGTTCCTGAGGGAGTGAAAAAGACAATTACAAAATATTTTAAGATGCAGAGCAGGGTAGCCCTGGTGATCATTTGGACTCATTAAGAAATCTCAAGAATGAGCTTTGTGTAAAGTATTAGTCATCAATAATATTTATTTAATTGTAAGAAGGGAAGGCTTTAAAAGAGATGAAATGCTTCAAAGAGCTAAGTGAAATGTGAGTTGGTTTGGTATAGGCAGCTTTTTAGTGAAAGTTTATTGAATCCATCTTATTAAATGATTAGCATTTTCACAAACAGATGATTCTTTAATCTATTTGATGAAAGCATAGAGGAATCTATTGTCTGGGACCTGAAGCTAGCAAAATTGAAATAAAGAAATTCAAATAAAGACAACATATGTAAGTGGATATAATTAATTATTGGAATTATTTGCATTTGCATTATTAGCTAACTGTACCACATACTACCGTCCATCAGCCCTACCTGCCATTGTAGAGGAAGGCTACCATCTGAAGGTTCAAAGCTTCTTTATACAATAGGAAGAAATGAAGATGTCCTTATGTTTATTCTCGGTCCTCCTGTCTTAGAAAGCTAGGACCTATGCCATGTATTCTGTCAGATCATCTGTGCTCGCACAATAAATCTGACACAACAAACACCTCGAATTGCACACATTTCTCTTGGCTGTTCAGATATCTGGTATCAGTTGTTCAGAGCTGCCAGATTCCGGAAATTCTGAACACAAATAAAAAAAAAAATCTTCGCAGTCAAAATAAATATCTTTAGTTTTAACGTAACTGCCTATAAAGCTGTTTCTGGAAAGATCATCTATTTTAATTTCTTTATTTGTACCAGACTCATTCATCTTAAGAACTATGGAGTTCAAAGGATGTTGCTGACATGGTAATCAGGCCCAGTTCACTCAACTGATGCTTGCTGTTTCATATGTTGAACAGACCAAGAACTTACTAAGTGATATGTTGTTTTGCTGGGATTCTCACCTGGTTTTGTTGTTGTTCAGATTTCAACTTATTCTGATAACTCTGTGGAAATGTTTTAAATACTTGTAACATGAAACTGAACCATTCCAGTGTTATGTTTCAGCAGAGAACCCTCCCAGCTTCTCTAATAATGGACACTCCTCAAAGAGGTCATTTCAGAGCCAAATCAGTCTTTTATTATGCTGCTCAACTCGCTCTTCACAGTCCACACTAAGTCCTTAATTCCTTTTAATTTTCTGTCAGCCTGGAAACCCCTGCCCTCTGGGTTAGAACTGCAGGAAATCAATGTTTTCAGATCAGTTTTTCCTAGTATCCAATCTAAACCTCCTAATAGCCAATCAAACCTCCCCTGATGCAACTTGAGGCCATTGCCTCTCGTTCTATCGCTAGTTACTTGGGAGAAGAGACCAACACCTGCGTCCCTACAACCTCCTTTCAGGTAGTTATAGAGAGCAGTAAGGTCTCCCCTCAGCCTTCTCTTCTCCAGACTAAACAACTCCAGTTCCCTCAGCCATTCCTCATAAGACTTGTTCTCTAGACCCTTCACCAGCCTTGTTGCTCATCTCTGCACGTGCTCCAGCACCTCAGTGTCCTTCTTGTAGTGAGGGGCCCAAAACTGAACACAGTATTCAAGGTGTGGCCTCACCAGTGCCGAATACAGAGCCAAGATTACTTCCCTACTGCTGGCCACACTGTTCTTTGTACAAGCCAGGATGCCATTGGCCTTAAATACTTAATTTCTTTCTTCCTACAGGAAAGAACACTGCTGAATTTAGAGAGGCAGTCCAGGAAAAGTGAGAAAGAGTATGCAAAAATATCTAGACCCAAGTCAATCCATTGTGCCCTGTTGTGGCATTAAGCCATAGGAGAAGCACAAAGTATACAAGAAAGAAATCCTGCTTTATTTAGATAGAGTTTTCTGTGATTACTTCAAGGAATGCAAAAGATTTGATGAGTAGTGAAAGACAAAAAATCACCTTCAAATCCCAGGAAGAAATAATACCTTTGTTTTTATATAAAGGTAATTGTAAACTCGGCTGGTTGTGTTTATCTCCACTTTGTCTTAGCATTAAACCCTCACCTGTAGCCACAGTGACATTGATGTCCGTCACCAAGTCTGACCTGAAAATTGTACAAAAAGCTTCTTCTATGATATGTATGAAGAAACCAGGATAATTCATATCCAGTTACCTCTGCTTTCTTCCCTTCTCTACTATGGAAATGCAGCCATGTATATGTGAAATTTAAGAAGTTCAGTTTCCTCAGGTAATCATGCTAATGTTATCAGGAAGAACTGTCCTCGCCTACCTGCAGAACACATTTCTGAAGTGTATCTACACCAGTTCTTCACTGGCTCTCAGCATCACCATGTCCCCTCTGGATCTTGTTACGCTGTTCCGACCAGGTTTTCCCAACTGAAAAATGTTTTAGAATTAAAACCATTATTTTTCACAGTAATTTTCCATGTTAGCTGAGATTTCGGGTCTTGACTAGTATATTTGTTTGTTTGCTGATTTGACAGGTTTGTAAATTTTTTTTCTTCCTGCCAACCCAAAATTGTCCCATTTTAAGCTCTGTCTTTCACCTCTCTTAAGTTCTTCTTTTGAAAGACTTTTCAGGTTTGAAACTGATGCTAAGTATTTTGTTTCTGTTTTTTTCTGAAAGGAAATAAAAGACCAATGAAATAAAACCTGTGTTTGGTGTTTCTATTTACTTAAATATTTCTTTTCATCAAAATACTTGTATTTTTTCAACAAGTCTAAAGCCTCCATATATATGCTCTTGTTCATGTTAGATTGGAGGAGGATGTGGTCTTGTTTGTCCTTAATCTTTGCCAGTGTGGGAAAGGCAACATTCTCTTTTGCACTGCTGGGAGAGACGGGTGGATTTTTTACCTTGATGGCTGGATGCTGGAAAATTAAAAGACTGTTGTAGCCTAACCTAAATAAAGAGACACAACCATGGGATATTTGTTCTCTGGTTTTATTTTCTTGCCATTTAGCTCTTGTCTAGAAAGGTAACCTGTACAAGAAAATAATAGTAGTAGTAATGATTACTGAATATCAGTTGCATGCTATGCTAATATGTATGTTAACATCTCACCTGCTAGCACAACAATGAGTTCCACTCAGCACACCCATGGTCAGGTTTGTGTACACATCATGTTCAAATATGTTTCTGAGAGAAGTTTTGAAAGCAAGTTATTCATCCATTGTACAGATATTTGCAAGGTCTTTCTCCCAAGCACAGAGAGGAAACACAGGAATAAACATTAAGATGCTGAGCTGCTTCTTTGACAATGTTATAATGGGCAAGGGATGCTAGTGCTGGGACAAAAGGAAGAAAGAGGCAGTAGGTGTCATATCAGAAATGTCTCAGCTAGGGAAAGCAGCCTTCTTACTGTTGTTTTGGGGGGACCCTCACACCAGCTGCTCAAAGTGTCCAGACTGTGTCTTTTTCACAGCCCTTCCTGCACTCCATTTATCTAGTTTTTGGGATGAAGCCTGCTGTATTGAGGCTGGCATTGCCTGACAACCACAAAGCTTCCAGCAAGGCTCTGCCTGTTATTCTTCATGTTGCAAAACATTCGTGCTACAGGCAGAGAAAGGAAAGCTGCAGATGACACTGCTTTGCGGACAAAAAATTTGCAGTTAGTAACATGAGTTGGTTTGCAAAGCTGCAGAAGGGTCATACAGGATCATATCAGAGGTGTCCACACAGGCTGCTGCATATGTCCAACTACCAGCATCACAGCACTGAAAGATCCTTTATTCAAAATGATCTGTTAGAAACTTGGAGACAGCTATACAGTGAGAACTGTGGCTACAGTTATTATATGTAAGTTTACAATCCAATTTCTTCAAAGAGTTTTGCTTTAAAATACACCTTCTTGCTTACAAAAGCCTTTCATTCTTTAGGCTAGTCCATTTGCAAAGTGAGTAGAATAAAATAAATCAAAGTCAATCCTAAACTGGAGGAAGACTATTTGCATGTAGAGGTATTTCCTGGTGCATGAAATCTCTGTGATCCATAATTTTGGTGATGTTCTTAATGAAAGTATTTTTCACCATCTCTTCGTCAGTGTTGTAACTCCTTGGAGCTCTTTCAACTGTGGATGTTGCACAGAACTTCTAAAATTAAGACATCCTCAGAGTAAATTTTTGGAAGCCAGTTCAAAGAGTAGCATATAGGGTGACGTTCCTTGTGTTACATCCCATTTAATGAATGCCTGCAAAAGCAGTCAGAAAGACCTTTTAAATTAAATTTCTTAATTGGGCTTAGAACCTGAAATCAACTTACCTCCACAGAAATCAGCAATTCTGTAACCACAGTAGTACAGAGCCTGGGAGTGGGTGAAAATGTGTAAGTGGAAACAAAACATAATTTTATTCTGCTTTCTTGGTGCTGGTAATGTCATAAACATCCTGCTGTTCTGATATTATTGTGTTAATGTTAAAATATTTGGTTGATACAAATAGGAGATGAGATGTAATATTCTTTATATGGCATTGCCCAGAGCAAAGTAAGAACACCATGACAACAAGTAGCCTGCAAGCTGTCATGTTATTTGTGTTCAGCTTGCAGAACAGCTTATAAAAAGCTATCAGCTGACAGGCATCCTGAACATCAATAGTAACTGAGAGAGAAAGAATAGAAGAATAATAAATGGTGAACACGAAAAAAAAGTACAATAATACATCCTAGGAACAATACTTTTCGATATACTTTGGATTTTCTCAAATGACAGTCATTTATTAAAAAACAGAAATTCTAAAATAAAAACCTTGAGTACAACCACTTTAGCCTTCAGAAATCCCCATCCCCTCTATAGAGACCTTTACTAATCAAAGGTGACAGCACGCAAGAAAACTTTCTAACATTTTACTGAAAAAAAACATCGAGCAATTATAAAACTGACAAAGATGACCACAGGGATATGAAGAAATTTCTATTAAAAGTACATATATTACACAGAAAAATACATCCAAAGAACAATAAGCTATGTGAACAGTAACACAGCATTTAAGAATAATGCCCATGGTCCTTTCAGTATCTTTACAGATGTACCTTTTAAGATTAAGCACCACAGCAGTTATTCATCTATATTTTTTATTCTAAAATTTTCTTTTATTGTTTAGGATTTTGGACTAGCTTACTGTTTTGCCATGTATGGAAGTACTAAATGACTATGAAGCAATGCATCTTTTTGTATTGTTGAATTTGATCACACAGGTCACTGCCCTGGGGAAATTCAGTTGTAGGAAACAAAAAATAAGCAAGAGACCACATACTATACATCTGGCCTAGTTTCAGTGGGACTGTTTGTGAGATTAAAGTGAGTGGGATTCGATCCTTTAACTATTACTGTTTCATTCGGAATTTAAAGTATGTGAAATTGTAGCCAGGTGTTATAAAATCTGAATTTTTACACACAGCACTCCACCAACTCACTATAATTTTATGTTGTCCCCCAATGAACAGACTTTTCTAGATGTAGCAAAAATTAAAAAGGCGATACAAAGCTAAAAAGACCTACTGATTGGCATTTCTATCTGTCCAAGTTTTTTCTGTATCCCTTGACACTTAGCATTGGCATATGTCTGGAAATACATAGATACACTACTAGTACTGGAGATGCAAAGCAGTATTTTAGCACTTATTCACCTGTGGAAAAATAAAATTTGTCATAAAGAATGCAGGGTACCATTAACATATGTTGCTGGAGAAGGTTGAATTTTTTTCCATGTCATAGATTCAGCATAACTGGTATCCTTGAACGTCACATGGGATCTAATAAACTACTTTTACAGTATACTGCACCACCCTTTTAATACCAGGGAGGTGAAAATGTAAGATCATATTTGGCTTCATTAATGATGCACCCTACTAAAAGTATGAACAATTCTACTGACAGGCCATCTGTTTGCTGTCAGCTAGGAATCGATAGCATGGCCTTCAACTGCATCAGCTGCATAGGAACTTTTTGAAGAATTAGCGAGCAATCCCTAGAAAGTGAACTGCTTAATTGTGCTTGTCTTAGCTGCCACTGTAAGAAATTAACATCTCCATTTTTTTCTAGGTGTTACGAGAACAGAAAAAAATACCCCAACCAAAAAAGCATTGATACATTATTCATGCTAGTGAAAGACAGAGGCAGTGAGAAAGTAAATAAATAGACCATTAAGGGTGAGTTTCCTGGTTTTGGACCTAATAAATATAATTCTGAAGTTTATAACACTACTTCTCAGTAGTTTTCCAAAATACAAATTGTGGATCATCTTGGGAAACACTGCTTTGAATGCATAGGGCCATTGATGTAACTATTACTCACTGAGGAGAAGTAAAATTTTATTACTTCAGTACATAGTTTTGTCATGTGAATTTAGATGAGGGTTAACAGAAGTTAAAGACCCAAGGTGCTTTGACATCAAGGGATTTTAAAAAATGGAGGTTGAGTATGTTTAAACAGAGGAAGAAACTGAACCCACATTGCATGGTTTTCGATAAATGTGCTAAACTTAAGGTTACTACATAAGAGGATCGTCCTCTTGTCATGAGGTTTGTGCCTCATTGTAGAAAGAACACAAGGTCTTTCCTTCCAGGACAATGTTCCAGCTGTGGAATCCTGCAGGTGGTGATTTCCTGAGACTCTGATTAACTTCTCACACCAGAGGAGAGTAGCAACATTTCCTTGTTTTCTAGGTAAGCCAGTCTACTGCCTTTAGATGGCTTTGAGGGGACCACATCTTCCTTGTATGGGTACTTACTGCACCTAACACTGTAAATTAGATTCCACTCCAGGACTCAGATTGCTCAAGTTAGGTGTGAGAGTATCCATGTCCCTATTTGGATTTAGCACTGATGAGTTGCGCAGTGCCTATAAGAAAACAGGGGTCAGAAATGGGGATTTCATCATCCTGGGTGGGAATGTTAAGCACCAAGACATTACACTGCAGTGCAGAACTTCTTGTCCATGCCACAGCCATGAACTGAAACTGCCACTGCCTGTCTGGCAAACTCCCAACGTGACAGAGAAGTCATCATCTGGGCCAGCAGCACTGGTATGTCTAACATCTGCAAAGGACAGGCTGGCCTTGCTTTCTCCCATCTCCCAAAAGTCTCACCTGAAATAAAATCAGTTTCATAAAATTTAATTTATCTGCTACAGAACTATAAACAGCTGACTCAAACCTGCTGGCATTTACAACATGAATGTTGATCTAATTATTGAAATTGTCAGCTGCTAGCACCTTGCTGTAATAATAAAATAGTGATTTACCCAGGGCTCCTTGAGAGCACCTTTCATTCCAGGCCATCCTCAAGTGTGCTGTGAACCCATGCACAAGCTATATATAGGAAGCGCTTAACCCACCAGTGACAGGCAGCCACCTACGGGATGAATCACTGAGCCTCCTCACAGCTCCCATCATCAGGACCCAGCACATCAGAACATGGAGTGAGCAAGGATGGTACAGTGCTGATGCTCAGCTCCCTCGTGCTTGTTTTTCTGTACACTTATTCAGGTTGTACACCAAAGGAAAGCAGTTTGTATTTTTTTTTCATTATGTAACTCAAAGGCTAATATTTATTCATTTATTATTAACACCCATGTTCTTGAAAAAAAAAACAAACACAACAACACAGAATGTCTCCTGATCACATTTGGTGAGGTTATAAAGCTTAATCAACACAGCTGTAAGATTACATATATGACCTCATCGTTAATATAACTCATAGCTATAAATTATTTTTCATATTTATTTGATAAGAAATGTTTTCTGTCACTGACAGGAAATAAACCCACCTCTGTCACTAGTACCATCTCCAGAATTGTTCTTTCAGCTTCTCCCATCTCGCTCCATTTAGCCTGCAAAATGTTAACACTGTTACACTGTGGGATTTGTCAGTCCAGAGATTCCATTGCAATTACATTAGTGTCTCATAGAAGTAATGTAAACATCGAAGCCAATCGTTAGCTGTAAGAGTGAAAAAAGCCCTGCTTGTGCTGTGCTGAGAGTAGCTGGGTACTGGAGTGATATTCTTGAGTCTGCTGAGCCCCAGCATAGCCCAAATACCTCCTTGGTGTCTTCACTCAGCAGGGACCAAAGGCACATAACTTGCCATCTTGCAATAACTATGAAGGAGTCCTACTGAAAGCCGAAGGCCTCACTGTCATGGGATTTATATTTTTTTAAACCTGAAACAAGATTATATTCCATGTGGGAACCGCGAAAAACCTTGTGGAAGCAGCATAGCCTTAACTTACGAAATTAAACACTTTCCTAAAGAGATCTTTTAAACACTGCAGAATAAAATTTTTACAACCTATTGCTTTTTTCAGGTTTTTAGCACAGAGAAAGAGTCTCTTACATTTTTAATAGAAAAGGAAATAGAGACCAGGTTGAAAGTATATGCTGAGCTCTGGAAACAGCTGCAATTCAACCCTTCTTTAGGCATACGCTAACTCAAAGAAATCTTATAATTTTCTAAGTGTTTTCACAGAGGAAACAGTGTTGCTGTTTGACTCAAAAGACAGTGTTATTCAAAACTTACTTGTTTGGGGATCTTTCCCTCATTCTGAAATTCAGCCTAATATTCTGTCACTGAAAATGCTACATTTGGAAAAAGAGAGAGATGCAGATCAGCTGTTCAACACTTTCTACTCCTTTAATCTAGCACTGTCTCATCTTGCAAACTATTCTTACGCCACTATTTGCTTTCAATTTGTAGCCGGAGTGAGTCAAGAAAGCACTCAGAGTACAGTGTCGGCTGGATTAGTAACAGTCATATTTAGACCTGGTTTAGAATTTATAGATTCAGGTTTTATTTTGACACCTCTCCCAGCTCACAGTACTGAATGTCTTATGTCAAAACTCTGTCATATTGCTGAACCTGAAGTGTACATTTCATGAATGTACACATAGAGAATCTGATAGATTTGTTTGATCACAAGATGTAGACATTTCCTGCCCATCACCTAAGATTTAGGAACACAAAATCTGCATGCAACCATCCATGCTTCCGTAATGCACTTTAGTCATGAATCTGTTTGAACTGGTGATTTTCCCATACGAATTGTTATTTTGAGGAAATGGCACAAATCATTTCTAACTGAGATTCATAAACTTGGGGACATGTGTACTGATAGACTATTTCCCAACGTAATGAGTCCCATGCCAAACCTTGCCCACAGTAACATCTACAAGATAGCTGAGGCACTGAAGAAAGATGATGCTGGCGGATGTCATTGCTGAGCCACTCTCCATTATCTTTGAGAGGTCCTGGAGGACAGGAGAGGTGCCCGAGGACTGGAGAAAGGCCAGTGTCACTCCAGTCTTCAAAAAGGGCAAGAAGGAGGACCCAGGGAAATACAGGCCAGTCAGCCTCACCTCCATCCCGGGAAAGGTGATGGAGCAACTTATCCTGGAGGCCATCATCAAGCAAGTGGAGGAAAAGAAGGTTATCAGGAGTATTCAGCATGGATTCACCAAGGGAAAATCATGCCTGACCAATCTAATAGCTTTCTACGATGACGTGACTGGCTGGGTAGACGAAGGGAGAGCCATGGATGTTGTCTACCTCAACTTCAGCAAGGCTTTCGACACAGTCTCCCATGATATCCTCCTAGGGAAGCTGAGGAAGTGT
>Ga0065711_1031610_pt1 | contig 29213 bp, 7 predicted proteins | sample Hoacrofraction12_FD_59098 | JGI IMG/M metagenome (GOLD analysis project Ga0065711, IMG submission 59098) | Hoatzin crop microbial communities from Cojedes, Venezuela - Epithelial fraction 12 v2 (version 2) | ecosystem: Host-associated > Birds > Digestive system > Esophagus > Crop | place... | reverse complement strand
TATTCAAGACCCGCCTGGACAAGGTCCTGTGCAGCCTGCTGTAGGTGACCCTGCTTGGGCAGGGGGGTTGGACTAGATGACCCACAGAGGTCCCTTCCAACCCCTACTATTCTGTGATATTCTGTGATAAGTTAATTATATTTAGGGTAATATCAGTTGCGGGCTTAGCTCAATAACTGCCTGCATTGAACAGTGATTTTCAAAGAGTGTAGCACACCAAAACAGACCAATCTGTGCAAAGGTACTATCACTACAGGCAAGGCATATACTTCACTTTTTTGATTCATAATGAATGGAATTAAGAGACTTGTTTCTCAAGCTCTGGATAAAAGAAAGGTCAAAACGAGCCCAAGTATCAGTGTGATTGTGCTATGTGACTTTCCGGCTCCATCTCTTATCCGGTGTTTGGAGAAGAGTCAGTGCGTTTGAGGGGGGAGGAGGAAGGAGGGAGAAGGAACATGTATGTCATCTGAGAGTCTACAGCCAAACAAATGTACATGCTGACTGATTTAAAAGGTAATTTAGTTTGGAGCTCTTCACTCAGCACCTGGCAAAAGATAAACCAGAATAAGACATTAAAGAGAGTTCATTATGAGCACTTCAAAACTCTTGTCTCTTCTCCGTGCTGTCTTTCTCTAGGACTTTTTGTATAATAAATAGCCTCATCTTTGTCTTCAAGAGGCTCCTGAAATGTGATTCTGCTTGTCTAAGACACCAAAAAACCCCTCCAAAGGTCTGTGAAAGGCAGAGTGAACTTTCAGAATTGCTAGCTGGGGCTTAAGAAATTAACTCCTCCGTAAACCAGGGACTCACCCCTACAGATCTGTTAATGCTGTTGTTTCACCGAGACTGAAGCTAACACATAGCACACATATATAGTGATTACTGGAGGGCAGGTGAACCTTGGTTTCTCAGCACCACCGACCGCTCGGGGATTATGTAGATTTTTACTGAATTCCTCTCCCAGTGCAAGACGTTTATCAACCTTGAACTTAGAATCATAGAATCATAGGTTGGAAAAGACCTCAAAGATCATCAAGTCCAACCATCGGCCCAATGCCACCATGCCTACTAAACCATATTCCAAAGTACCACAACTACATGTTTTTGAACACCTCCAGGGATGGTGACTCAACCACCTCCTTGGGCAGCCTATTCCAGTGTCTGACCACTCTTTCAGTAAAGAAATTTTCCCTAATACCCAATCTAAACCTCCCCTGAAGCAACTTGAGACCATTGCTTCTCGTCCTATCGCTAGTTACTTGGGAGAAGAGACCAACACCTGCCTCACTTCAGCCTCCTTTCAGGTAGTTGTAGACAGCAATAAGGTCCCCCCTCAGCCTCCTCTTCTTCAGACTAAACAGCCCCACCTCCCTCAGCTGCCCCTCGTAAGACTTGTTCTCTAGACCCCTCACCAGCCTCATTGGCCTTCTCTGGAGATGCTCCAGCCCCTCAGTGTCTTTTTTGCAGTGAGGGGCCCAAAACTGAACACAGTACTCAGGGTGCAGCCTCACCGTTGCACGGTCACCTCCCTGCTCCTGCTGGACACACTATTCCTGATACAAGCACAGATAGTGCAGAAACAGCATATTAAAGTCAAACGGCATGCTATGTGTGTTATTCATGTTTCTCAATGCACCCTACCAAGAAGCCCTTTGTAGCATGGTGGAATTATAGCAAGTGATACAGGACTCCCATATTGCTGCTCCTAGCTCTGCAAGACAGTCAACACCAGAGCAGGCTATTCTGGATGAAAGGAGAAGGCAGGATAAGAAGCTGAGCTGTTAATGCCAGCTAAGATGCTCCAGTGCCATGTTTGCTTCATGAGAACTGAGCAAGGCAGAAGTATCTGCCTTGAACCCGCCTGTCACCAGGATAGCTGGGTGCCGAGACCTGGTGCTGCCATTAACACCGCTGTGCTATCTCCTCCCACGCAGCCCAGGGGACGTCGGCACACTGATTGCAACGTGCCGCTTTTGGAAAGCCTCATAAAGCAGGTCCGCAGTGCCCAGAGGTATGCAGACCAGGCTAGACTAAAGTGCAAAGGTTAACGGTTTTGCTGATTAGAGCAGCTGTAATCGAGTTAAGGACCGTGCTTGTTACTCTCTTAAGGCTGTGCTTGACTTGAATCACATGCTAGTCAGTGTGTGGTGTTCCCCTTATCTTTGCCAGAGGATGGGTAAAAAGCTTCCGTTACCTTACAGGCACTTGTGAATATCTTCCTGTTGTGAGCCGTCTCAGTGTCACAAGGCCACCAGACTCCATCTGCCAGAACACCTTCAGATAACTCTCTTCAGATGTCTGCAAGGAAAGTGTCAAGGCTAACACAAACATGCATAAAACAAGCTTTCACAGGAGATGCATGATCCAGCAGCAGGGAGCAGTCAGGGTGGCTGGAGAGAGGGCTGTTAAAATCCCTAATGAGCAATGGCTACTCCAGGGAAGAGGAAAGGGACAGAAGAAAAGTTGCAGGCAGGCACACTTGATGCAATTACAGCCATGAACACAAATCTTAAGAGTTTCTTACATGTAAGTAGTAAAAGGAGGAGATATAACACATTGCACCCATTGTGCCTACCACTGCCAGCTCCTGAATATCTCACTCTTCATACAAGTGGGATCAAAACACCAGATTTTTTTTATTGCTGATATGACTACTAATAATGCTTTCAGTTTTGAAATTTTAAAAAAGAACAAAAATCTGCTATATTTTCTTCAAAGTTTTCCATTTTACTACCAACTGGATTTTGACAGTAGTTGAAAATTCATGTTTTTAAAATAGAAGTAAGGTTTTTTAAATTATGATTTCACCACTTTTACATGTATCAGTTTTCATTCTGTGTGTGCCTGTGTTTATATGTAAACAAAGAGAGAACTAAGCTTCTCTACCTATACTTAAACACAGACATTCCTGAAGATACTGAAAGACAGAATGTGACTCTGTCCCACCACAGATTTAAGAGAGATTTTGGATTTAAACAAAAATTGAAACAGACATTTATACCCATACACACAGGTACAGAAATATATGTACATGTGTCTCTGCCCACAAATATATATGATGTGTTAAGAAGATATTAAAATAAATATATTTCACATTGTCTGAAAACTATTGCCATGATAGTAATGATTCAGCAGCTCTAAGCAGTTCTTGCCTTCATGCTTTGTAATTTGATATGACAGTACAAAACTTTGCGTGATTCCATTGGTACAATATTGGTTTTTGGCTTTTATAGACTTTTTGATGATTAATCTCAGTCTTTCAAATTTTGCTTTGGCATCTAGGCACTCATGATCTAACCAGCTTTCTATTATCCTAGAAAATAAATTCTTAAAAAGCATTTTTTTCCCACAGTAACTTGTGAATAGTCTATTCGCAGCTATTTTATCTGCCTCCTTTCATGCCGATTGCTTAGAACACCCAATGTGTGTTTCACTACAACCTATCTATGTTGTCTTTTGTTCTCAGTGATACTGATTTGCTGAACGAAAGCTGAAACTGATGGAGAGCTACCCCTTCTTGAAGACACCAGGTGATGACAGATCTGAAGGATGTATATGAATCCTTGGGAAAGGGAAGATGGAAGCTGTCTGGTAACAATTTATCCAGTAGTTATGAAAAGGTAGTAGCACATGTAGGACTCCATCTATTTCAAACTTGTTTTAGAAACCCCCCACAGCAGATCTTACCTTGCAAAGGACATTTTTTGATGATCTGGATGTTACTGCTGCCTACAATGGTTTTATGAAATGGCTTATTCTTCAAGAGCACTGTTCACTCTTGTAATAGCCAAGTAGCCTACACTTCCAGGAGTACTATTATTTAAGCAGCTCGTCAGGAAAGTAACGACCATCTAATCAGGGAGTTCAAAGCGCTGCTTTATAAGCATGTTGATCCCTTATGTTATCTTCTTGCAAAGCTCAGCAATGCAAGGGAAACCGGGAAACTAGCTCCAAGTTTTATTGTGGTCCTGGTCATTCCAAGAGTCATTTCCTTCTCTTTCAGGGATATAAAGAGGCGTATATTATGTGGGGAGAAGATTCTGTGTTCTGGTCAATAACATAGGCCACAGAGGTCAATGGCATTCAGGCAAGCCCGCCTGAAAGCCCCTATAAATTTTCAAAGGTGAGGGAGGAAGATTTAGAGACTGGATGTGTTCTGCCTATGCAGGAGGCAAGATAAAATGCCACTCTGTAAAGGGTAACAGAATATTAAGTCCCATAAAGTCCTTAAGGGGCTATACAGTCTCCTCAATGGCGAAGAATTTTGCCCACCCAGGTTTTACTTTACTGCAGGGAGACATAAAAGGGCACTTGAAATCAATGCTTAGAACACAACTGATCCACCAAGGCAAAAGCTAAAGCTTTTTTCAACCTCCTCTTCTGCCCCCATTCCTCTTTTGTCACCACCTATTTTGATGCAGCACCTTCAGAAGGGGCAGTTTGTCACTGACACAGTGATGAAAACTCCCACCATCCCTCCTTTCCAGATTTTTCTCACTTTCTGCTTCTGAATCAAAGCTGGAACAGTCCCAGAGAAATACGTATATTCTCACTCTGCTTAGGCATAGAAGTAATATTTTATGAGTTATGAATCCAGTGTAGGTTATTCCCTATATTTCATAAAAACTACTCCTGTCAGAAAAGTCTTTGGGACTCTCTTCTGTAGCAATAAAGTAAGGCAGGCCATGAAACATCTTGACTAACTCAGCTGGATATACAAGGAATAAAATATCCCTATCTTCCTCCTATAAGTAGAATAATACTGGATATTTAAAATCAATTTATATAGTATATATCATATACATATAGTATATATAGTAATATATACTATATATGATAATATACATATTGAAGCAGTGCAATGAAAACAGAAATGTTTTACATGCAAGGAGATGGAGAGTGTCTTTTTTACTTTACTGTGCTTTGGAGCATGTCCAATGCACTTTTCATCCTTGCATCCTGAAGTACTAACCACCAGAATAGTTTTGCTGCCATTTTTCACAGTGAAACTGAGTAAAAGAGAGAATTACAAGCTGTTGCAAAAACGGATTTAAGCAATACACAGCACAGGAAATTGAACTCAGGTTTTCATATTCCCACGTGATTTAATCCCACCAGAAATTGTACCATATTTTGATAATTTTGATTTTCCTATGATACCTGTGATCTTCTTTAAAACATTTAAATCAGTACCAGCTCATAAGCCAGCCCTGCAATCTCATGCAGAAGTCCCTTTATAATCAATAACAGTCAAAGAAGCATCCAACAAATCTTGGGACCTACTTAGTATCTTTTCTAGGATCCAGTCTCAGCATTACAAGGAAATGCACTGCATTGATCTGCGTTTTCTGTGTTTTTTTAGGGAGCTGATAAGTGTGAAGTTTCCATCATTTTGAGCAATAACAGGAGTATGTTCCTATGAGGCAGCATCCAAGCCATTTTATATTTGCTAAAACTATTGACTTGTCTTTTTTTTTTTGCTGCTTTTGTTTATTTCTCAACACATACAAGGACCAATGCTTGATGCTTTCCGATCAGCCAGAAAACATTTAAAATGTTTGGGATTGCTCTCTGACAAGGTAAAGCATGGGCTGAAGAGTGAAGGAATGATGACTGAGAAAGAGCAAACCACTGAACAATAAATGTAAAATCTGGGACATGCTTTAAAAAATCCACAGTTTCCAGGACCTTTCTGGGAGACACAGCTGAGGGGCTTCCAAGCAAAAGGGAAGTGCATATGCACATGGTACTCAGCTGCTGTAGGTTAAGACAGTTCTCACAGATGTTTTCTTTGGAAAATTAGGACTATTTGGAGGTGATCAGTGGGTTTTTTTGCCCTGGCTCTGTGGCTGTCCACAGGGCACAGAGTGACACTCTTTGGATACCACTGGTTCCCAGTACAATTTTGAGGCTACATTTGGAGCACTGATGGAAAGAAGCTGTGTTAAAACTGAAAACATCTGCTATCTTATCAAATGTTCTCATTTTAAATGGAGAGAAAAGTAGGGACGCAGACTAAGAGAAAGCATCTTTTTCCCGTTCTGAGGAATGGTGGTTGATGTACATACTACACATACATCTAGCTAGAGTAAATAACCGTGAGAATCACTTTCTGTTGGCAGCCCATTACATGTTTGGGATGCCATTAGAGGGTTAGAACCAAGAAGAAAAACAAGAAGTAGATAACTAGGGTTGGAGGGAACAGAAATATAAGCAATAGACCTACAGATCTTCACATTTGTTGCATCTTAATAATAAACTATTTTAGAATGATAAATGTCCTAGACACACATATATGTATCATAATGGAACTACAGACAGAAAGACACAGCATATCTTGGTGCAGTTTCCCCTGAGCTTTTGCAATATCACTTTCAGGTGTGAATTTGACATCAATATTTAAGATGTAAAAAAGAACCACCTTTTGGAGAAAGGGAGATGTACAGCTGAATGCCCTTTCCCCCAGCTATGTTTCTTTGACTCAAAGAATCAGAATACCACAAAAAAATCCTTTTTGTTCCATAGAGTATGCATTTGTCAGAAACAAGCAGGAGGGACAGTAAGTTGCAAAACAAGGTCAGAACAATTTTGCTTCCAATTTCTCTGCATAGTGACAATATTTTTTCTTTTGTAAGAGGAAAAAGGAAGAATACTTTTGCTTCAAAAATAAAAACACAGAGAACAAGGCACAGCAGTATTTCTGTGCGAGTGAGTTGTCAGCAGATGAGAAGAATGATCAAATCATACTGTTCTTTGAAGAGCTGAAATACCTGCATGTATTTTAACTAAACAGATTGTGTTCTGGGAGGATTCCGAGTTCCCTGTCTTCAAGATCCTTATACTTTTCTTCTGTTCCCTTCAACTTCTAGGTATTGGTAACCCAGTTTCCCTAGGTGGGATTAACCAACCAAACATGCATCTGCTTGAAACAGTTCAGGCTGCCTAATTTGAAAAGCTAGACACAAGGGTAGATAGCAAAAAATGCTCTTGCAGACAATGCATTATTTTGTTATTTATTATTTTGCATTAACTGTTCGGGTAGGTGATAAACAGTGCCTTAATTGCACCTGTTTCTCTCAAGTCTATGCAATGAGTATGGGGTGACAGACTAGAAAGCAGATATCCAGGGCTGAACAAGCGGTATCTGAGCATTATGGAAGGAAATTAGTTCTCTCTGATCTATGACCCTCGTACAGTGCCAAGGTGGCCTTCAGCAATTGTAGAACAGGTTTGCTAATGTAGCGTGACTGGATAATTTGTGATGTCCAAGCTTCATGAATGCTAAGTTCTTCCAAGATCCTATCACTTGTTTATGAAATTTCTCATCTAAAGGATTATGCCTCTGTAAAGAGTTTAGGAATTTTTGTTAGGAGAATCTGCAGTGTTGTTGAGTCATTTCAGCTTGTGCTACCCCTTACATAGAATATATCTGGTAATCTAAAATAAATTTAATTTCTAAACTTAGCCTAAGTTCTAGAATGAATCTAAATTAACCCCATTAACGTCTTCTGGTGATCCATCCAGCTTAATCTGTAAAAAAATGTTTTGTCACACCTCCTCAACTCTAAATCGTTTCTGAACCTGCTACGAATAATCTGGACATTGAAAGATTAAATATAAAAAGGGCTTTTTGCTTCAACATGCATCCGTCCAATGTTGCTGCCTAACAAACTGAAAAATGCAGGTTTCCAGAACACAGCACATTATGTCAAGATTTGAGGCATGGTATTTTGGTTGTCTTTTTAGGAAATAACTTCTGAGCACTGGAAAAATTGTCAAGAAGTGATCAGTTCACCCACTTGCTGGGAAACATGCAGTTTTTGGATCTACTATGGCATACACATATTTTAAGTGTCCAACGTTGCTTTTTTGTTTCTTTCTCTTTCATGATAAGTCCGCATAACATTAGTTTCAAATCAGTGTTTCAAAGTCAGAAATAGAAACAACTACGTGTAATTTCCAGTGCAAGCCTGGAAGCAAGGCAAAAGGCAGTGAACAGTGTCAAAGTCTGTCTGTGTCTACCTGTGACTGTGGCCCAAGACCTCTAAAAAGCATACACATTTTTCCACAACTAGTGAAGCTTCTTGTGTTACAAGATGGCATCGGTGATGCATTTGTTTCATCCTGAACAATATCAACATCAGGATTCCTGGCTGCAAACATAAGGGACACCACAAAGATCCCACAGCTCTGCATAGGCCTGAACTGATTTGTACAATGCTTGTTCACACACCTCATGTCACATCACAAGATCTGATTGCTCCGTCATCTGTCTTTGATAAATTATCTCTTGAAATTGGGGTCTGAAACAGTTTTCATGTAATAGTGCTGGCTCTGAGTACTGCAAGCATGGTTATTAGAAATTATATTAAGCAATGCTGTAGCTTTTTGTTTTTGAGAAAGTATTTTGTGTTCTCTGATAGGAAAAGCCCAGGAGGCTACACTTTGAAATACTTCACTGTGATGACTGTATGCACACTATACAACCATGCACTTACGTGTGATAGCTACTTTGTTGATAAACACATAAAGTCTAACAGAGTGAGGATATATTCTGCCAAAATAAGCCCAAGGAAATACTTGTCTCTTGCTGATTTTCTAACAGATGAGAAACTCCAGCCAGGGTGATTTAACATCTGAGCAAATATAAACAAAACGTGGGGGCCTGAGAGACTGATTCATGATTTTGGACAGAAAACAGCAAAAAGCAGTACTTCACCCAGCTGTGGGTGAAGATGCACTAGCAAGGCTAAATTCCAGATCCCGACTTGCCCAGATGATTTCCACAATGGTTTGGCTTGATGTGGCATGGTAACAAAACAAAGCCTAGTACAAGCACTTCTGCACCAAGATACGAGGTGTGAGATGTCTCAAAAACCCATATACTACTCTGACTTTAAAAATGTAAGCACACATGCAAAACAACCCAGCGATAGCATGCTGGACAGAAATAACTGTGTCACTGATCTTGGTTACATTCCCAGTGGACAGATATGTTTGTCACAAAAAACCCCCACTACAGTTCTCACTAATTTGTGCCTTTGTTGCTAGTTTCTGGAGAGCAAACAGACCCCAAATAGACTTAGATGTTCTCCCCAGACCAGCACTGAACTGAATTATAACTGTGGAAACCATTATATTCTCCTGTATCCTTGCATTTGGAATTCTCTTTTGTCCCCCAACCCATTGTGGCTTGCATTTTCTTTCAAAAATTAGCTATGCAAAGCTACTCCTTGCAGCGACCCCCACATGAGATTATGTATATGTAGAAGAAGACACGGGTGAGGCAAGGTTCCCCCTGTTCCCAGGCTCTTCATCGCATCGTGTTGTGTAAAAAGCCAAGCAGGTATTTCCTCCTTTTACCAGCAGAGGACAGTACCTCATCTGCTTAAACGAGACCTGATGCCGTGGCAGTCACTAAGGTTTCTCTTACAAACCACTGATACTTGCTCTGTTTTCTAGGGACCCAGGGGAAAGAAATCCCACAAGATTGTCTTGTATCACTTCTGCTGCATTCAGTCACATACAATGTGGATGTCAGACAGCTTCTGGACTGCCCATCACCCCAATACCTAGAGCCCCCAAAACTCCCACAGTGCAACTATGGGATCATGTGTGGTGACACAGGGATCTTGGCCTATTATTATACTTACTTACTTAGGTTATTTTTAGTGGGCTTTATTTATTCTGTGGAAAATTTTCTTTTGTGAATTTAGTGCATGAAGGGATACTAGGCAGTATGGAGGCTGATCTCTGTCTCTGCAGAAGAGCAGTGGCATGGTTCATGAAGTCTGTGTTTTAGGGTCCAGTTCTGAGGAAGCACTTGCATGCCCTACCATGGGAGCTGGGATCACATCCCACGAATAGTTATTGGACAGTGTTTTATATTGTGCATGTATACCTCACTTTGTCCAGCCATTTTGCACTCCGACGATCATTCTCAGCCTGCCATAGCCATACAGCTTGTATCTATGTATCTGTCATGCTTCTTCGCACATGTCTGACCAATGTACTCTTATTCTCACCTGGGAGTCAACTCAGGCAGAACTAGACATAGGATTCACCTCACATCAGCTGCTCAAAAATCAGAGTTGTTGTACTTCGGTGAAAGTGACACTGGCATTTTCGGGTGGCAATTCATCCTCATTATAGGAAGCATTTGTGCTGTAGAAGTAATTCCATGCTGAAACTGCTTCTCTCTCTCTCTCCTTTGAAAATCAAGCCAAGAGAGTTCATGCAGACCAGACATTTCACTTTCAAATGCGTAAAATAGGCAGAATTAATCCTACCATAGCTGTCATGTCCAGCATCTCACAGGATATTTGTCATGCTGCAGTCAGCCTGAGGTTTCTTGAGTCCCAGCCCAGAGGCTTAATGACAGAGTTATCCCAAACCTTTCTTTAGTAATTGCCTGATACTTGCAAATTACTTTAGACAATCAAGCCAAATGGTATGGTATGGGAATATATTACAAATCATGTGCAAGGAAAGCTACCAAGATCAATGCATTTAAAATAATTATATGGACTTGAAGCTCCTTGGAATTCTTTTTTCCCTCGTTACTCCTATCAATAGTACTAAGGCTTATTTCTGATTAAAGACTGCAGATTGGGCCTCTGCAATATCATAAAATGAAAATCACATTTTCTTCCTATTTGTATGCACTCACAGTGTGTTTATAAAAGCCACTGAATTTATGGGCCCAGAGTTTCACTTTACCTATGCATCAAATACAAACAGAAATAATGGCTTTGTTTCCACAGTTTTAATTCACTTCAGTGCTGGTCTGGAGAGAACATCTTAGTCCATTCAGGGTCTACTTAGTCTCCAGAAACTAGCAACAGAGGTGCCAATTAGTGAGACTTGTAGTTTTTTTTTGTGACAAACATTTTTGTCCACTGGGAATGGGACTGAGATCAAACAGCTTTCTTGTAGGCAGTTTTATAGACATCAAAACACAGCAACTTTTCTGGATTGGATTCAAACCTAGAAATAAAAAGATGCATGGCACTATTGCCAAACTCTTTAGCTTGCAGTTTCCTTCTAAAACACAGTTCATCACAATACCCATCACAATTTGTTGTGGGTTTTTTTATTTTTGTAGTATAATGGACAAAAAATAGAGATGTAAAATGTGTGCAGTTTGATGACCAGCATAGCAGTTACTAAAGACATAAACTATTTTAATGAGCACAGTTTACATAATATTAAGCTAGGCAGTCATTGATTTCTTGCTAAAACTCTGTGTCCTTACAGATGGTTTGGTGGCTGTGTATTAGCAGAATACTTCCTATGAGGCGTCTAATACCCTCACTGTAAAACCGTAAAGGGCTTTTTAGAATTGCTCAGGCCACATAAAAAATCAGGCCACTACAGGCTTCTTAGTGGTATAGGAAATAATGAAATTTGCTGATCCTGGAAAGAAAGGCTGGGACACTCTGGCATGGGAAAGGGAAGGTAAGTGTACAGGAAAGAAGCAGTAGAGAGGTAAGAGCTTTGGAGGCTGGGGTGGCTGTGCTGGTGCTTGGGGGAAACCCAACCCTGTAAGGCAGAAACAGTTCTGCACCAGTTTCTTACTATGGACAGCATCACTATTACTGTCCTGTCCTGGAGGATGAACAATGCCTAAGGCAAATCTAGAAATATTGATCATATTTACAATCCCTTTGAAGTCTTGCCATTTTGATTATAGCTTTGTTTCAATGAGCCTGGACCATGTGGCATTTGACCACCTCATGAAAAACGAAGATCATGAACCTGTGTGTTTTACACATCTGAAGTGCTTCCAAGGCCAGAAAATAGAAGTGTTTTCTGCTGTCAACCTTGAGCAGCAGAGATGCCCTTTGGTAAGTTCATTTCATTTTTTCTTAAAAATCCAATGGCTTTTGTTAACTGGACCTTTTCTGTTCCAGGGCTCTTTCATGTTAAGCTCTTCCATCTGCAGTTTCATAACAGGACAAGTCCAGCATTCATGTAGATATTCTAAAAGCAAAATAAACAGGTAAGGACTATGAAATACTCAGAAATAAATGAGCATTGAGCTTCCTTACCCTGATTCGGAAAGGCATTTATATTGATGTTCTGTGCAGGAAAGTTGCGTGCTCAGAAGGAGAACATCTAGCTTTGTACTACAGACGTGTGCTTTTTAGCTTCCTTAATAATGCTACTAAAAGGTAAAACACTGACCAAAATTGTATTTGGTTTTGAAGTATATTGCATAATTTCCTATTTTGCCAGCAAAGATTCTTGTTCAAAATGAAATTTCTGAGGAAGGTTGCCATCAGCAGACAGATGACATTTAGATTTAAAAAAAAAGGGAAAAATTCAAATTATTTTCAGCATTTTGAAGGAGTGAGGATGAAGTTTTCTGTCCTTGATCAGAAGAAGTCAGTAGGGACAACATGCTAAAATGATGAAAAGTCATTTGGGAAATAAAAATTAGTACAACCTGAAACAAAATTTTTAAAACAGCAGGGACAGATATATCTGTCATTTGTCTGTAGGGAAAGCCTTTCACTCAATGAGGCATTCAGCTCCGAATTCTCCCAGATAATTAGAAATGTTAGCTACAGGAGCCAAAATTCTAAGGTTCTTTGTGTTTTTGCCAAGATTACCTTTCTGAACAAAATATAGCGAGAAGCATTAGTCAGCACATTGACTTGACAGTAATGTCACAAAAAAGGATACTGAAAGTGGAGAAAGAGCCTCAAAAATTGTGCAGTCTATCCCTTAATGCACTAACTCATAATAATTGTATTTTGTTACAGGTCGGCACGTTCCTGACACCCAGGTGCACAGGTAAAGCATTTGTGGGGCAGCTTGCCAGCCAGCCAGTTTACCTGGCGTGATCTGGCTTGCCCTCCACACCTGGGAAGTGCTGGTGGGACACACGTTGATGGAGCTGGGGAGGAAGCAAGCTGTCTCTTCTCTGACTGAGCTTTCTGAACAGATCAGTTCCTTTACTCGGAGATGGCCCTCTTTCCCCCCAGGGCATTTCTGCTCCACTCCACGCTCTGCAACATGACTGTACTCCCAGCCTGACACAAAAAGCCTGTGAGCTTGCTTTGCTGTTTACCTAATAATTTCAGTAGAGAACGCTTTTCTTTCAAACCCTGCAGGCATATTGCTGATGCCAACAGTTTATGAACATTGGTCTGATTATTCCGGCTGGTAATTGTACTTGAGGATAGATGAGTCTGCTTTGCCCAGTTTTGAAAATCTTACAAATCAGGCTTTCGAAAGATGGACTTAGGTTCAAATGTTTCTGAATTCATCTGCTTGGGATGAATCACAGTAAAAAGGGATAGAGAGAGAGAAGTTAGGAGGAAACAAAGCAGGCAGGGTGAAAAGTATGGAAGGGTACTGTGAAAGCTGGAAAGGAGATGGAGAGAGGGGAAGACTTTAATGTTAAGCATAGATGGTATAGCCAGAGAGGGACTTTTCATCAGTACTGAGTGTATGAAACCCCTCCTGCTCCTGCATTCAGAGACTCTGTCAGCACTCAGAGACTCCACACTCTATTTCTTAATCACATGCCACCAACCCCATAGTCCTTTGGCATTCACACCTTACTTCTGTAACAAAATATCTTGCTCCTTGGTGTGTTTGCTGTATTGCAGCATATGTTATTCATGAGACATGGTTTACAGTGGCGAGCATTGATAAAACCTTATTTCTGTATTCAACTGAGTTTTGTATTCAGCTGATTTTTGTATTCAATCTGGGTCTGCTGAGGGGAACTCTGAGGATTTAGAGAAGAGGGTTTAACAGAGCTAGACAAGAATGTCAGACCAAGGCTGAGAGGGATGTAGCTGCTCTATACATAATCTGAGGGAAAGCAGAAGAGTTTTTTCTAGACAAAAACTTTAGCTCAGGTTAAAAAAAACGCTGTGAGCCAGTCACTTCCTGCATACTACCTGGGAATTACAGTAGTCCTAATAGTCAGAGTAATAAACCTCTGGGAACAGCTTTCCCATTAGACCTGTGGAGAGCAAAAGTCTAATTAATCTACATCTGAAACTTGACAAATTTATGGATAAGAAAGAAATAAGAAACAACAGTTGCGGGGAATTGGCTTAATGATAGCAAACTTTATATTGGAGTGATCTTCAAAATTTCAAAGTGACGCTTTTTGCATTTTCTTCTGTGAGAAGTGTGACAAATGACAAAACATTTGCAATCAATTTTTGAAATTTATTAATAGATATTTTTAAAAATCTATTAATAAATTTCAAAAATTGAAATGTATATATGTATTACTATGTAATATACTACATTCATTTGGCATAGTTGTTCTGTTTTGAGAAATCTCACGTAAGATGACATGATCTTGTGTACGCATTAGAGCAAGCGTATTTTTGCAACCAAGAATGCACTCTCATCCAAAACTTCAAGTTTGCCAGACGATACCTACTTTCCATAAAATCATTTTATTGCCCTCAGTGATTAAAGAAAATGGAAATTAATTACTGACAGAGTCCTGTCTGAGGTTTATCATCACTTTGCGCAAGACTCTAAAACCTGTTCTGTATACTGTTGCAACACTGGCTTTTTCCCCCATGCACTCTGTATCTTCCCTAATGACTGAAGGTGTATTACGTTGCATCTTCGGTGGATTAGTCAGCTCCTCAACAACATTCCTTTGAAACTCATGGGAGTAAGCCAGTTAGTTCCTGCAGACATTAAGTGTTTAACTTAAGAAGTTGCTGTTGAATATCGTCTTGGATTAGTGCTGGAACCGGGAGGATTTATTGTCACTTGAAACAAATACATCCTCTAGCTGGTTTCTAAATGCATAACCCAGAATTGCACATGGATTGAAACCCGAGTGCCTCAGCCAACCCAACCTGTGAGTCTGCCGTAACACTCAAAGGCATGCTAAAAACCAGACCAGAAAACCCTCGTGTGCTTAAATGACTACCCAACATATCCCAAGTGTTAGGGTTTGCCAAGAGTTCAGGAACCCAGTGTATTTCCACTACTTCCTGTGTTTGTAGGCATATTTCTTCTTCTTGACATCATGGCCATTGGGAAGTGCTTTAAAATAGAGCAGTAATTAAAAAGGAAAGAAGAGGTGCATTCACCTTTAAAAGGATATTTGTTTACTGATGGGAGTGGAGTTCTGTTAGTGTCCTCCTTTTTCACTGTCCTGAAACCTATACACACCTTTTTCTTGCTTTAATGAGGTTCATTGGACAGCAGCTCTTGGAAAAGTTGTCATTTTTCTAATTTAATTACTTTTCCCTGTTTCCCTTTTTGTCTTTGTAGTTGATTTAGTATCATGCAGTGTCCCAGATGGTCAGTATGGGAAGCAGACACGGACATTTTCAAAGAGACAATGTTGATTCCCTTTGGACCCCGAATGACCTCTTCCTCCCACCAGCCTCATCACCACCCGTTCACAGATTTTAATCCACAGTAAACACAGTATTTAAACACAGGAAGAAAGGTGGGCCATAACTTGAAACCAGCTAAGGACACAGGGAGCCATGGCTGGCATTGGCAGAATATAATTTAGCAGAGGCTGATACCATTGTTTGTAGCATGGATAAAACCAGCTGGCCATGTTATGCTTGACTGAGAACTAGACAAGGGAGGGAGGATCACATGTGAATAGGAAGTGAGATGAGAGAAGACAAAAAAAGAAAGCTGACATGCTCAAGGCAAAGTCTGAGCAAGAGAAAAGTAATGTAAGCCTTCCTGGATATTTTAATCTGTGCCAGTAACAGCAAAATTCACTAATGCTTTCTGCCTTTGTGCAAAATACAGAAACAAAAGAAATGTTTTAGTATAAACTTGCTACAAAGGCAATACAGGTACTGTATACTGTGAAGTACTAACTTGCTTCACCATGCACAACTGTTTTACAGATGTTTCTTTTAAAAACAGGTACACACCAGTAGGAAGTCCACCTGCATTATTTTCTCACTAACTGTGACCTGATAACTTTGGTACTACATAAACAAACAAGTATCTGTATTTAATTTAAGCTCTTGAAGTTGTGAAAAGTGAAAGCAAGGGAGAATCAAACTCAAACCCAGGTATTTTGCAGCAATATCAAAACTGAAGTGCTGTTAGTTCTGAAAGTGTAGTTAATTTTCCATAACTTCTAGTGTCCTCTTCCCATCACTGAACAAAAAGTAAATACTGTGTACTGTGTGAAATTCTTTGATGGCTTTTGGAAGAGAATTATGAAGTAACTGCACCCGAGGGCTGCAATGACAGGAATATGAAATGATACTAAACAAGTAGAGATAGGATTGTTTTTTCTAGTATCATATTGAAAGGTTTTATGCTGTGCTTTTAATTACAAACAGGAGATTTTTCACTATGCAGGAGTGCCAAACAATAATTTCTTCTCGTTAACTACCTGTCAGTATTAATTTTCTTTACTGCAGTAGGAGGGGGGAGGAAATCAAAAATCAAAATGATGAAAAACCAAAAAGGGCAACAGGTATTTCTTTGTTTCAGGAATGGAGCATTTTTACAGTACCCTGTTCCAAATTAAAACAGCCCACATAATGGTGAGTGTTCAGCAAAAACGAATGTACCAAAAGCATTTGAGAAGAAATTAGAATAAATTACCAAGACATCTTCTGAAGACTTCGTCTACAATTCAACATTTTGTTGCTGTGAAGTATGTGTTTTCAACCTTATTTCCTTAGAAAATGAGGTATGGAGAGCTCTACTATCTCCTTCTTATGAGCCCATTGGCCAACATGATAGAGGGATACTAGGCTCAGGAATATGAAGTATTGACAAATACCACAAATAACAGCAGCTGGTAAAACAAGAAAGAATCTACTAAATGCCTCCACTGGAGGGGTAAAGGCTGCCATGCTGTTGCACTGGCCCAGCCTGTCAGTGCACTTACTCAGCATTCAAGACAGAAGTCATGAGTGAAGGAAAGGGCCATAGTAGTAGAAGCAGGACCTGTGAGGTCAAAGGAAGCCTGCAAAAGAACTAAACTTATTGTGGTGAGCGTAGTGTAGGGGGGGTACGATATCAATCCACTGAAAATCAGGGTTCATTAATTCCATCATTTACAGAACTAGCTGCTTTGATTAGCATAGTTGTGCCCAGACAATACCTACTGAGAATTTAGTTATACTAGAAAAATGGTTATGTATAGTGCAACAATTAAACCTTTTCCTTTTTCAGATACACTATATCAGGCTAGATTCTTATCTATTGCTAACATCAGGTTGGTACCTAGAGGGTGACCGTCGAATAGTGTTGCTCTATATGCAGAGAAGCCTTAAGGAATTTCCTGGAGTCAGAGAGATATCTGTTATTCTAATATACACCACGAAACATTGCTATGCTTCAATGTGATTTAGTATGGTCCTTAACAAAGGCATCTGGCAGTTCTTCTGGTCTACAAACTCCCTTGAAATCCAAGCACATCTGCTTTTTCTTTAGTGTGTCACTCTGTTTCAATCAGACCACAACTGCTCCACCAAATTCTGTGCACAGGTGCATATCATGCATACATGTCAACTGTACGTACTTATCAGTCAATCCTGTTTCAGCTTCTTCCTCCTCAGATATCAAACATGTCTCTTCTAAATTTAGTGATCTCGTCTGAAAAGTTCTGAAAAAATTTGCAGGCCTTTAGGATGCACAGTGGAAACAAACACTCAAACAAGATAACTGCCTTCTACAAACCCTGCACATGCAGAGCAAGAGCAAAGGCCTCTGCCTGGGTGCAGCAGAAATAGAGGCAACTGCTATTAAAGCACCTCTGTTTTCTGATGGAGAGGCCAGCTTGCACAAACTTGCAAAAGTTACTGCAGCAGTTTTGGAGGATAGTTAATTAGCAACACAAAAACCCCAATATTGCTTCTCAGCAGGCTTCATGGTGGAGCTCAAGCTCTTTTCTTTCTCCCTAGAATTCTTGGCAATGTTGAGCTCTTGCCACTTTTTCCACAATCCAATGATAGTTTGTTCTCATTTGAATTTTAAGTTCCTCTTCAGTTCTTGTTCTGTCCCACACAGCAATCAGTAGTGGGCTTTTAATTGCTTATTTACTGAATGAGGAGTAAGGGATGGGCAGAAGGCGGCTTTGATGATACTTAAAAGGCCTTGAGCTTTCTCTAAAGATGAGCCCAAGCTGAATTCACACATTGACTCTTCACCCCCTGAACTCTGGCAAGGTTTTGAAACTTTGACCATCTTTCCTAATCCTCATTTTCAGGAAGTTCTGAGTGTCATTGCAGACAAAAATTAAAATCACAGTGTCCCTGAACTCCAAACTCCAGATTATAACAGGCATGGAGCTGGGTGTGGGCCACATTTTACTCAAGACCAGTAGATGGGATGGGGAAGACAGTGGTTTAAAGGAGGATGTAATGATAGTAGCTACCATGAACATCCATGAGAACAACTTTTTGCAGGACTCAGCACAATCTTTTTAATGCCAATAAGGTTGTATGGTACAATATGGGGGAAATGGGAACGAAACAACCCATTTTACTGTATGATTTTCTGACCGAATGAATTCACAGTTTACTGAGACATCCAAAGTCGGTTAAATAGGCACTTGGCTGAGCAAATCAAGGCATTTGCTTACCCACAGGCTCATTCAAAGATGAAATTTGGATATTTTAATAAAGACTAAAATGCTCTGTATCTTGAAGGAAAAGAAGCTATAACACCGCTTGGACTGAATTATGTAAGACAGCAGAAATATTTTCTCCTATTAGTACTTTGCAGCTGTGCCTGTACTGAAACAAAATTGTCACTGGTATATTTGAAGGTAAGAGACCATATTCTCTGCTGCTAGGACATAAGCACTTTTGCCAGAGTTCTCTGAATTTAGCTATTGGTATGTCATCTCAATGTCCAGAAATGTCTCTCGAAGGGCTTAAGCAGAGTCGCAGCACAACCCCACACCAAGCTGTGTTATGAAAGGGAACTGGAGAGGGTAGAGCTCAGATCTGAGGCACTGGGCCTGTGAGTCCCACTGAAATCCAGAGCTAGGCTCTGGTGACATTTTCTGCGTGTAAGTTTTTGACCAAGCAGAAAGCAGGTGTAGAGCCCTCACCAATGCCCTAGTCACTTGACAATCCTTCTCTGCTCCTAGGGAACTCAGAGTACACAGCCAGCTGGGACATCACCTCTGTTCACCACCTCCAGGTCACAGCTACTGACAGCCTTGCACATGAGGAAAGCCATGTGGAAACAGTGAATGCCAGTAAAGCCACTGGGACCAGAAATAGTTTTCCAGTCAGTCAAATTGCCTTGTTTTACCAGTCTAAATAAATATCTGCATCACGAATTTCCCATTGAAACGATGTTTAGCAAAGGCCTACATTTCCATGCAGCTGTGAAATATACATCTGGTTTCCAAGGCAGCAGATAATCATTAGGGGAATCTGATATGAATGTAAAACAAAATTATATTTTCTAATTGCTCTCAGTGCTCAACCTAACTCTGAAAGGCACTGAAGAGCTAGATGGCAAGCTCATACAGAGTGGCAGTTTCTCTTTCCCTTGCACTTAGTGCCAAAATCCCGTCAACCTCAATGGGTGCAGGCTAACATGTAGCATTTTCACGTTCCACCTCTGTCCAGATTTTGGGTCGATGTTCACAGTACATAATATCCTATCTAGCTGGGGCCTTGTGGAGACAATATTCCACTGATCTGCTTAGCTGGTAGCCCAAAACTGGGACAGATCAGGTTATTTTTAAACTACCTAATCATACACCATCTTTCTGGTGTCTTGAAAATTACATAGCAAGTTATATCATGCCAGACCAGTTGTTATAAATCAGATTATACAGTCCATGTTATAAACATAGGATTTAAAACATTTGTGTTCTATTTAAAAGATAATTTACACTTATGTTCTCATTTCCATTCCTAATTTTCAGGCAGAAGGAGAAGTCTCCCAAACCCCCCAAGTCTTTTCCGGTTACTTTCCAACTGTGAATTCATATTTCATGTTCTTGATCTGTGTTGGTGGCAAGCTGAAAACATTTACTTTTAAATTGTAATTGACTACCATTTTTGTTTAACAGTAACAGCACCACTGTTCCATGACCTCAGAAATTACATTTGTAACATGTGGCCAGCTGTGCAACCTACCACCTGCAACAGAGGGATTAAATTAAATGGGAGTCCAGTGTGGTTAGAAGTCGTCTATCACAAGAGCTGATGGTAAAAAGAGAAATAAATAACCACAAAAAAAGGAAATAAGAACCAAATACCCCACCCTTTATCCCAAACCAAGCCACGCTCACCACCTTTAGATGTTTGGTCACTCTTAGGTACATATCACTGATCACTACAGTCCCAGAGCTTGTAGAAAACACTCTAACATGGGGATATCTGTAACCGGAAAATCAGTCCATATCAGTTTATGATTTTCATGTGAAATGCCATGATCGATTTTTGGTCTGTTGACTCATTGTCCGTGGTCTTCTTAGGGATGACTTTTTTATACATTAAAGACACAGGCAAGAGAATTTGGTAGTAATTACATTCTAAGGCAATTGATACGTCTTTTTAGGGCAGCCCAGAGAACTATGTTAGCTCTGGGAACTGTGTAGTAATGATTTGATATATAGAGAGTAACCCACAATGTCTAATGCTTTATAATAAATACTTCAGAGAAGAAAAGTCAGGGTAAACTATGTATTTCATTTTAATGGCAGCAAGCTACAAAAGGCTAAATCAACTGGTGGTCACATATGAGAAGAATGTGGTCTAAACAGCTTTATATGTCTGGGGAATTCCTCCTAACAGGAAGGTTCCTAGCTGTCATTGCATTCTACATGCAATGTTAAATCAGCAGTAAAATTGACCAGCCCATGTTTGCTCCATAAAAGCTTCCAAACTAGGAAAGAATGAGCAGGAATTCCTGCAGAAACTTTTTCCTGGCTGGTAGAGATCACTTGGAATATGCTTTCCTGAGATTTTTTTTTTACATAGGAGCAAAGCTTTGTGCCCCCTTGACTAGCAGAGCATCTATCTGTATGCATCTGTCCCTAACAGACCACTCTGTTGATCCAGTTACACTGGCAGACATATCCATGGTACAGGCCTGATGTCCCAAGAGTGGTTCCAGGATATCTTTATATGCCATACTCTACAAAAGGAGATAAAAATCTCTAAGCATGCTTTTGGCATGCTTGTCTTGTCTTCTTTACACATCTGAAGCAAAGGGGATTCTCCTTCAAGGATTTAATCCTGAAGATGTTAGTCATGTATAGCTCCACAGACAAAGTAAACCTCACAGGAGTCAGAGATAAGCCACTCGCAGCTGGAGCCTCTGAACTCCAGAGTGATAAATGCAAGTGAATAAAACTGAGCCAAAACAGACCGTGAACAGAGAATATGTCTATTTCCACACATTTTCAGAACTATACCTTTGCCTAAAGGCCATGATTAAAAGGAAGAAAGAGGAGGGAGAAAATCTGAGCTGCCAACAGCTGTTGTTTCAGCAGCAAGGAAAGTGAGCGAGAAGTCTGTGAGACTACAGCTTTCTGTCTGGCACTCGGGTGTTGCAATGGCAGAGGTGGCCCGATAATACAACTATGGGGGCTGTGAAGGGAAAGAAGTGGTTCTGGAAAAGAATATTCTTTATAACTTTGACCTGAGGCTCAGTGTTTAACAGTCAGGAACAACCCAGCTCTCAAGTTCACCCTTACTTGGATCATCACTCATCCGCTCATCCTCTGCCTCTGTGCATGATTTCATTACAAGTATTCTTGTCATGGAGACAGAGGCACCATCCTCACCACTTTTCCATTTCACATTCCTCTCCCTCTTCAGCCTTCTCTGCCTCAATTTCTTCTTTAGCTATATCGGTCTGTGGAACTGCATGTCATTTACCTTCATACTTCATGCAAACAAATCTCTCATAACTGTTTCTTCTTTCTAGAGACTTGGGTTGATTGGGCTGTGATTCTCAGTTGTCATATCTCCTCTGTGATTTTCTGTAAGGAGCTTATATGAGTCAACTGCAAGCTAAGTCTGTTTTGTTTAGCCCACATGTAGCATAGCTATAGTGCTAAATAATAACCTAATACAGAGAACTACACCATATGTTCACTTCCCTAGATACTATTTTTAATTACAGGTGGCAGTGGCTATCCTGGAGGCAGACAGAAATCACTTTAGAGAATAACCTGTTCCTGGGTAATGTCTCTCCTAAAATTCATCAATGAAAGTAGGAGGATTTCTCTCTCTCTCTTAACACACATACATGCATGCATTTTCTGTTTTCTGAAATTAGAGACTTTCTCAGTATCTATTGAAACCTTTAATCCTTCTGCCCTCCCACTGAAGTGTCTACTTCTAGTGATATCTTGCTGCAGTGAGTAACACAAGCTAATTATGCCTTATCAGTGGGAGTGAAAAAAAAGCGCTCTTTTTTTAAGGATTAAATTGTGCTATCAGCACAGACATTGCACAGATACCTGCTTCTTTCACAAGCACAGAAAACGCAATAGAAGACATGTTATGCTCTGGTTTGTCTCTGCTACTGTCTTGTATACATACAGCTGTAAATTAAATACTCTAACAGTCTAATAACAGCCAGGAACTCTCTCATGCTTGGACAGATGCAGTCGGTCCATTCACTACAGTAAAACGCATTTTGTTTTAACTAAACTCAGCGACAATTTTTTCACCATTGGACAAGAGCACTGAATGTTTTTTCTTGAGACAGAATGTCCCACAAAGATGCTTTATTTCATGTCTGTAATCCCTGGAGAAAGACTTCAAGACAAAGCTTGAATCATCTGCTTGTTTTAAGCAGGCCCTATGGGGAGATGTAACAAACTGTGCTCCCCCCGTCCTCCATGCATGGAAAACTGTAGGGTTTGAATCAGCCATCAGGCAGTGCCCACTTCGTTCTCTGAATGGAGCAATAAGATTTATATTGACATAGAAAAATAAACGTTGCTGCAGTGTTGACGTTATCTGTCAGAGACAAACTCCACTCTCTAATACAATCCTGCCTTTCATGATGAAACGAGCTAGAGCTGCATGTATAGTAGGTTCATTTTCACCCCTTGCCTGCTATGACTTGTTCAAAAGCCCTGGAAATCAATGGGAGGTTTTTCCATCAATTTCCAGCTGGCTTGTGATCAGACCTGCAGTGTTCAGTATCTGCTACACTGAAGCAGTGAATAGAGCTGTACTGGAAAGACAGGTATTCAGCATACTTATGGTGCGGGAGATACGGTCACCTTCACTGACAGTGAGAGGTGTCACATCATCTCTCTTTCCCTTAGTTTTCTTCTTTAGATGGCGGTCACTGTCTTTCATGGTGATGGATGTACTTTGTCACACACAGGTGGAAAATTCTGTTTAGGTGTGAAGTATAATCAACATTAGCCTGAAGAATTCAGGCAGAAAGAGAATCTGCTACAGTTGAGGGATTGCTCATATACCATCACAGTCAGTGCCTGTGCTGGGTGAAGTGGGAATGGATCTGGTCTCACATTAACAGTCAGAGAGGACATATGCTGAGGAATCCCATGTGAAAACAGGCCTGGAGGATCTTCATGCTTGAACTGGTTCTGTGTGAGCACTGGAGGAGTCATTGCATGGGAATATCAGAGCTGATCCCTGTCTCCACCAGTGTGGATTCGGGGACAGAACAGCCTTGAAGTTATATGTGCTCCCAACACTATTTGCTTCACCTTGCTTTTGGGTAATCCACTCAATGAAAGTCTTTGCAAAGGGCTATCGAAAGATGGGCTGTGGAAGGCCAGCCCTGGGTTATCACAGCAGCAAAGCTGCACTGCAGTCGGATGGCTTTGATCACCTTTGTTATAAGGGAAAAGCTCATACTTGATTATAGAGTCATTATGGTAGCCTTAACCAGTTTCTAAGAAGCATCAGCAAGACTATCTAGAGGAATAAACGTGGGCCAGAGCAAACACGTAGCTAGATCCAAGGTTCATAGCTATACTTGGAATCACAGGAAGGGGAGAAGATCAGGAGACTAGTATTCTGGTGTGTACAATAGACCAATATCTCGACATACTCCTCACAGCTCCCGTAATCTGTATTTTTGTACCTCCTAGCCTTTGTACCTCTCCTTGCTTCCCACACTCTACTGCATCTCCTTACCAACAGTCATTTTTGGATCACCTTTGACCGCAGCTGCCCTGCAATGTGCCTCTTGGGCAAGGCAGTGATAACAGAGATGGCAAAGGGAGCAAAGTCTTCCAGAGGATGACTTCTGCAACACTGGGAGATTACTGGAGCAAAAAGGCAGAGCCTTAGCAATTGTCTGGCATCGGATTGCTACAGCTGCCCATGAACAAGCAATCCTGTGGTCAAAAACTACGGGAGCTGCCTTGGGAGGTCTAACTGCTGAGCCATGCTTTGTATTGCTCATACACAGTGCCAGATCTCGTCTATGAGCCTCGCAAAAGGTCAATACAAACTATTTCTTTCGGGACTGACACACTTCGTTTGTCAATTTATTTTTAAAAACAGTTTAATTTTCTTCTTGAAAAGCTGATTTCCCAGTCACCTTAAATTCTGCCAAGAGCAACTTTACAGCAATTCTAGGCGTCTGGAGAAACACCTGCAAAGTGTGTGCTGGAGATCTTTGGCAAGGTCTTCCTGTAAGTGAAGTCATTGGTAAATAGCTCCAGTACAATCGCTGCTCTGGCAATGTTAATAGATGTTCTAACTATATTCCCTCGTGACTGCATCAAAATCAGGATTGAGTTCAATGCTTGTCTGAGATATCATAGGTTGCAAGTAAGGAGGTTCTTTACAGAAAACACTAGGAGAAAACAGTATTATAGGTGATGTTACCACAGCAACCACAGCAAAAATTGGATGAAAGCAGCTTCTCACTGAAGAGGAAACACTCATCTTACACTCTTAAGTCAGAGAAATATTCATCAGATGGAGTAAAGTCAATTGACTGGCATTTATACTTGATGCAAGTTCAAATACCACAGTGTCAATGCTACAGACTCCCAAACTCTGAGAAGGAAGGCACACCAATGTAAGGCAGAGATTAGAGGCTTGGAAATCAACCCATTAGATAACTTTGGTGGTGCTACAGAAAAATAAAAAAATTGTAAAGTACAGCATCTTTTGATAGTACAGATAAAAGGATTAAGCATAATTTTGTCTTATTTTGTTTTATTTTTAACCCCTTTTTATTTCTTGCAATTTTATTACCGCCCTAGAGGATGTCTTTATGGGAACAGAAGGGGTACAATGAAAATGAGGTCCGTTAGTGGTAAGTAATAATAATCACAAAGGATAAAAATTAGCAGCTTTTCTTATTTTGAATGATAATTACCTGGTTACTCTCAGTTATTGTGTCTGTCACATGAGAAAGGACAGAATGAGGCTATTCTTGTTCACTTCATTCAAAATCATCGGAGGGATTACACATAGTACAGACTTCCAAAATCAGAAACATCAAGACAAAATAGTTTGTGTAATCTGTAAGCAAAGTAAAACATTAATCAAATATAACTGCTAACAATGCTGAATAACACTATTCTTCCTGAAGCTCCACAGATGATGGTGCACAGACAAACAGGAGAGACAGGTGTGTTTTACAGTTAGACTCAAATGAGGTATAGAGAAGACATCAATGGAGAACTAGAATGACAAATCGAAGAAGGCCTGAAGGTAATATAGTTCAAGTGACAAAATTACAACGGGTTAGTTGATATTGCACATCTTCTTCATTTTTATTTGTTTTATTAAAATTTTTAATTTGTTTTTTGCTTCTATTTGCACTGATTTATTACAGTGACTAAGGCAAGTCAGTGGAGGAACAGTTCATTACTTGAACCTACCATCTCTCAGTCATAGTGACCAAAGGATTCATTGTGTTCCCCATCCACTGCATGAGTTAGTTTTACACAGAAAGAAACTCAGGCTAAGGTAAATCAAGTGACTTGCCCATAGTCGGCTAGGCAAAAAATTCAGGAACTTAGTTCTACACAGGGCTGCAATCCTTGGCAATAATGGCAAAGCTGAACTTACACCTTCTGAGAGAGCTGTCAGGGGTGGGGATTATTTCAGGTTTTTTTGATTTACCTCCCGAAACTGCTTTCACACTCCAATCTTTTTATCAGAAAAGCAGTTACATGTCATACTTGCACTTCATGCAGAGCTGCATGGAGTACAAAGGCTACGTACATTTGTCTAAGCTGCTGGAGTCAGTGGGAAGGGAGCAGAAAGCACAGAGGCAGGAGTTGAAATAGTGAAGTAAGAATGGCCGGGAGCGCACACAAACATACCAGTGGTGAATGATCTCTGTTTCCTTACGGTGTAAGTTTGCCTTCTGTTTCTGACAATTAGCGTAGATGTTCTACACAAGAACAAAGAGCAGCAAATGGACAGGCCAGCGAATGGCATTACTAACATAACACAATGTTACCCTATTAGTTTTTGCGATCCAGTCATTAAGTGTCTCAGTGGTATTTGCTCTAACAAGCACAGGGAGTTTCCCTACAATCTTAGCAAACCTCACTGTCCAATTAGCACCGCCTGCTTTTACTGCCAATTTTTAAACATTCCCACCTAAAATACATCTCAGACTCCTCCGACACGTAAGGTAGACACTTTTCTTTCAGCACATCAAGGCATATGCAAGTAGGATTCACTTCTAATAACTTGGGAAGACAGATCCTGCAAACAGTAACAGTTGAAATCCCACACCTTCTTGTATTTCACTCTTCACTAATGAATTCACGTATCTGTAAATAAGAACTCATATTTAGCTCTTGATTTTAATTACCTGCAGGAGGAGAACGACCACCAAGTCTGACCTCTTCTAAATTCTTAAAATGCATGAAAGAGTGCGGACTGTCTCTAAAGACATTGCCTTGCTGCAATATGCTGGTCACCCAGGTGATGGGTACTTGCCTTCGATAAAATCATTAAAAAAGCACTTGTTAAAAACACATAACCACATTTAAATTTCATTCTTGTCCTGGATACCTGGGGACAGACTTCAGAGCAACTCCTGGAACACATAGTATATTGACCAGTGATGTTTTTGCACCTATATAAATCAGCAGATTCAGACTAATTTTACTAAGTTAATCAGCTGTCGCTATTACAGTTACACAGAACAAGCTGTGATCCAGCCTGTCTCTCCTACAAAGCATGAGCGGGAAAGTGATGCAAATAATTTGTTTCTGTGGTATTTATTTTATTTACCAAAAGCATTTCAGTGCAGAAACCCACATAGTACCATCGTTTCCTATTCAACATTTTCACTAAAGCACCGGTCTAAGGTCATGGTGAGCTGTTCACACAGGTATATTAAATGGTTTTCTATTAAAAATTTGAAAAAAGTGTATTGGAAAACAGAAAACCACTGGTGCCTGGCAGCAGCCCAGTGGTTTAAAACACTTTCAAGCAGCTGTTCTAGAGACACAAAGAATGTCTATGGTCTCAAGTCTGAACAAAACTGTTAATGTATCATGTTTCGCTCTCTGGAAGAGATGATGCTGCGATTACCAAAGATACGTGGAAACAGACAAGAAGCTGTATGAAAATCTTCTTGCTATTTCCATTGTAGCTATTTGTTCATTGTCTCGTGCTAGAAATCAAGTCATCAGCATTCTTTTAAGAGCACAGTTTTCTATGCTCCCAGCCCCTCAACAGCCCACCTGGTGGGCTATGTCTGAGGAGAGCTTGGCAGCGTCTAGTTTTCTGGTTACCTCTGTAGGTTGCTGGGGACCCTAGGGAAGATGGAACAGCAAATCAAGGAATTCCAATATGGCTTTTCTGGAGGGGAAAGGGTTTTCTTTAAGAACATGGTTTACATGGGGAAGATTCACTTATCTGAATTTTCACCCAACTAAGAATACCAATTAAAAGAAGGAATTCACAATGTTACAGAAATGCAAAGATGTCCTCATTCCTTGAAAGGTTCCCTGCACATCCTGATTTTCTGTCACATGTTAAGAGCCATCTCTCTACCTGCAAAGCACATGCTTCATTAAACACAGTTTTTCCACATTTTACTCTGCTGCAGCTGGGAAATTCTAGCCCCTCTGCTGCCTGCATTCTGTTTTCCATTACCTAGCACACTGCATGGTAGTACACAACTGGTAATTACCCCTGTGTGGTAAGAGAAGGCTGCTGACTCTGGCTATGCTACCACAACTTGCTCCAAGTACAGGTAGTGGGATTAGGATAAAAGCTCCCCAGATGACGATTGGCTGTTTTCCAGACTCTTTGCACTGCTTCACTGGCAGAACACAACAGAAAACCTGGCTTTACGTAAAGGAAGGTAAATAGAAACAGAAAAACTTGATGTCAGAACAATGTAGCTCAATTAAAATTCTGTGAAAAATTGTAGCCTTTGGATTGCATTAACTGCTGGACACTGAACAGAAGTTTAAGGACAAGGATTGTTTTTCATTTCTTATTGTGGGAGAAAGTTTGCTATTATTTTCTCACCTTTTAAACAGCAAGAGTAGAAAGAGATGTACACCTTTTTTGACTGCAGTGAACTTGCATCTCCGAAGTGAAACCTGATATGTGTGTGGAAAGAAGCAAATGAAGATGTAAGCAATCCTTCCTTCTTTCCTCCACTATCAGTAGGAGATACACTCCAGTATCAGTGTCAGGAGAAAAAAATCTATATTTTAAACAAACAATTAAAAATGGTGAAACCTAGAAGAATCTTGCGTGAGAGAAGAGAAAGCAAACCAGAATTTTTTTTCTTCCTGTTTTAGCACCTGTAGAAGAGATACACAGTTGCTGACTCTTGATAGAAGTGTTTGTTTAATGAAAAATTGAGAGTAAAATAGCTGTTTAGCTTTACTGAGTTCCCTTTGCAATTTCTCAACCCACGTTATTGCAAATTTTCAGTTCAAGCATTAGCTCAGAAAAACCCCAAACCCTGAAACAAAAATGAAGAGTGGAAGAGTTAGAATGTACCCTCGGCAAGTTTGCTGATGACACCAAACTGGGAGGTGTGGTAGATACACCATAAGGCTGTGCTGCCATTCAGTGTGACCTGGACAGGTTGGAAAGTTGGGCAGAGAGGAACCTGATGAGGTTCAACCAAGGCAAATGCAGGGTCCTGCACCTGGGGAGGAACAACCTCATACACCAGCACAGGCTTGGGGTGGACCTGCTGGAGAGCAGCTCTGTGGAGAGGGACCTGGGTGTCCTGGTGGACGACAGGTTAACCATGAGCCAGCAGTGTGCCCTGGCTGCCAAGAAAGCCAATGGCATTCTGGGGTG
>Ga0065711_1031609_pt1 | contig 29215 bp, 12 predicted proteins | sample Hoacrofraction12_FD_59098 | JGI IMG/M metagenome (GOLD analysis project Ga0065711, IMG submission 59098) | Hoatzin crop microbial communities from Cojedes, Venezuela - Epithelial fraction 12 v2 (version 2) | ecosystem: Host-associated > Birds > Digestive system > Esophagus > Crop | place... | reverse complement strand
AGCACTGGCACAGGCTGCCCAGGGAGGTTGTGGAGTCTCCTTCTCTGGAGATATTCAAGACCCGCCTGGACGCGGTCCTGTGCAGCCTGCTGTAGGTGACCCTGCTTCAGCAGGGGGGTTGGACTAGATGACCCACAGAGGTCTCTTCCAACCCCTACTATTCTGTGATTCTGTCATTCTGTGCAGAGGTTGTAGACTCAATGCATTTTTGCTACAAACATACTAAGAGTGTGTAAAGTATCTCCATTTTGAAGTATTATAGTCAATATAATCCATTGGGATGTTAACTGTGTTGCCTTGGTCATTTTGTGTCTGGGTTTTCCTCAAATTTGTCATTTTTATGCATCCTCAGAAATGTCTTCAAATTGGCAGACCCTTTGTCGTTGTAACTGCTGTGATGAACACCAACAAATGTCTAGTTGCTACAACTAACAAAAGTAAGGCTATGTCCCCAAAGACTATCTACAAAAATATCCACAACACAGATTGTACTATTCCCCCTCTAAATCTTGCTACCGATTAACCGGGTGGTTTCTTTGGTAAGGGATATGTTGTTTTTCTAGTTTCCTATTAGCATCCACAAATGACTGTGTGATGCAGTTTTGTGTCTCCAAGCCTACAGTAAACGAGAAACATTTTGTAGAATTTTCTTCTGCTCTTGAATTTTTCAACATGCACATGGGATAAGAATGTAACAAGACTCCAGTAGAATTTTATAATTGGATCAAAACACAGTTCACCCACATACGAGCTGGATTCATTGTGATAGATGTCACAAGAAACTCTAAGGCAATACCAAAATTCTTTTATTCCATAACTGCCAAATAAAATGGTAGTAGAACCCTGTAAGCAAAAGCGTCCTGGTTTGGCTGGGTTTAAATAGGAAAAGAACAATTAGATAGTGGATGGGGCATCGCTGAAATCAAATTATGTGAAGCCAAATGATAAGATTTCCATACCACCTCCCCTACCTCCATTTCTATTTCAGTTCTGAACACATTAATCATGGCTAGATCATTTGCACCCTGAATCCAAACCAGGTATGTATCCCATCTTTGGGAAGAACCGAAGGCTGAGACCTCTTTCAACTGCGCGTAATTTCTGCATGCAGCTCCTCCAGCTGCCATTAAGACCACACCAGGTCTGGTCTGCCACCCAGACACAGGACGGGCCAGAGTATGCACATCCTTTTGTTTTTTTTACTCTAAAGCTGAAATACTGACTTGCCTGCTTCCAAGGAAGAGGCAGTGGCCTTGCCTTGGGGGTTTACAGGAGGTTACCTGGCCCCAACAGCCTGAGCTAAGGGGTCCTGCCGGCCCCACTCTGCGGAACTGAAGTGCCCAGGATCCCTTGCACCAGTCCCGCCCCACAGCCAGAGCTGCTGCCTATCCCCAGCCCTGCTGCCTGTCCAGCACCAGAGCTCAGCCTCTTTTCTCTGGACAGTGTATCCCCCAACCTTGTGCGCTGCCGTGTTGTCCCACACAGCTCCATGTGTCCTGAACTGGACAGCCAGGGTGGGCAACCTACAGATAACAGCCCTTCACAGAATCACAGAATCACAGAATCACAGAATCACAGAATAGTAGGGGTTGGAAGGGACCTCTGTGGGTCATCTAGTCCAGCCCTCCTGCCGAAGCAGGGTCACCTACAGCAGGGTGCACAGGACCTTGTCCAGGCATCTTTCCTACACTGGAAAGCCGACTGCCAGGAATAGTGCACTGAGCTGCCCTCCGGGTCAGTCCAGGACCTGTCACCAGGGTGTTGATCTCAGCTCCAAGAGCATCAATGAAGTCAGCAACAACTGAAATGCTCCCGTTTCTCCACGAGGCATGAGGAGAAGCTGTGCTGGAGCGTCAATGGTCTGCAATAAAACCCCTCTGAGCAGCATCCTTGGAGGAGGCTGACACTGCATGGTAACGCAGGAGACAAGGATGAGCTAATGCCATGCCACCCGTGGTGTGCAGCACAAGCGTCGTCTGTTTGTATTAGCCTTTCCTCAGCAGAGATGTCGTCACTCTGACCCGCAGCCCGCAAGCAAAGCAAACAAAAGCAGAGAGGGCAGAGCAATCATCAGGTCCTACCGAAGTCCTGATGCATCTTACCATCATTGTGTGTGGTGCCTCAATTTTAGCTCATCCATGCAACATAATTAATTAGATTTAGACTAGATGAGAGTACATTAGACACAGTGAGACGCTACCTTCCTGCCTGTCCGTCCTTGGAAGAGCTGGGCACAGTTTCTTTCTTTATGCATATTCCCTTAATAATATATTCGTCACAAGGATTCTTCCTACACCCATCTGGTATATAGATATTTTTCCAAATTTGTCATTTTTTATGTTCTAAAACCTATTTTGCTTCAGATGCTTTCATAATGAAGCAGCAAAAGCCTGCCATAGCTTGATATATGGAGCAGAAACCACATCTGTGCCAGGCTGTTTTCTAATCAGATAAAGCACTGAATACCTGCAGTGCTGCTTCTTCTGGCCCTTGAGTAGATGTACCTGAGTGACTTCCAGTGCTAGTCTAGCCTGCACTGACAATTAAACTACAAAATAACATTCTTAATTTTAGCTTTCAGCTAATTTCAGTGCTTTTAAAGCAAAAGAAAAAGAACAATGAGAATTGCCTAGTGGCCCCCTGCACAACAAAAACCTTGGAAATTCATTCTGCACCTTGGGCATCAGCCCAACAACCTGTGCTTGAACCAGAGCATACCTTCCAGAGGGGCATTTGCCCTCATTTCTCCTTTTAATGCTATCATTCACACAATATAATTCAGACATCTGACACAAGCGAGCACTAGAAGTGGGCAACAGGGTGAGGACAAGGTCCTGTGCACACCTGGACAAGTTCCTGTGCAGCCTGCTGTAGGAGACCCTGCTTTGGCAGGGGGGTTGGACTAGATGACCCACAGAGGTCCCTTCCAACCCCTAACATTCTGTGATTCTGTGATTCTGTGACTTCAACAAGTTTGTTCTTACCAAACTTGGGCCCCAGACATAAAGAGAAAAAGAGTTGTGATGTTCCATTTTCATCCACACTGTAAGTTTATGGTGCAAGGAACTTCACTTAACCCAACAGAGTCATATAGAGGTGCTTCTACTTTTCTCCAAGTCTTCACCTGCTCTGCTGTGGCTTGGCTCCTTGCCACTGTCTGGCTCCTTTGCATGCACACAACCATCAGGCAAGAGGGATTCTGAAAGAGATAATTTCATCTGAAGCCACACTAAGTCCCCAGACACACTGTCTGCTCTTCATGGTACATCCCAGGAGAGGCTTCTCTGGCACAGCAGAGACAGGAAGGCTGATGGTTTGTGGCACTCCCCTATGCCAAATCCCGGGAGAGAGTTCCTCCTACTTTGATTTTCCTCTGTTCACATAAACCAAAAGGACAATCTGAGACATTGCTCTCAGTATAGTTCAAAACACAGTTTGAAGTGTGAATTTTTCAATATTTGAAGCATTGGCTTTTATGATTTATTTATTAATATTGCAGGACAAGCATCGCAGAGTGTAGCTGTTGCCTACTCCAAATATAACAATCAGTGAATGAATAGCAATATTTTCATAGACATTTAGTCCATGGCTATGCAGATAAACTTCGTCTCTTTATAATAACACCAAGATATCAGCAGGGAAAATGAAATATTTTGGAGAAACACTGAAAAATCCCAGACTCTGAAAGAGAATCATTCATATTGTTTCATTTCTGACAATAGTAAGTACTTTATGAACAGAACTTGACTTTATACCGGGTGTGACTCAGGCATAGGAGGTGTGCAGGATTTTCTGTCTCTTATCCCTTGAGTCCACCTTGTAATATTGCTGGTATCCGTGTGTAACAGATAGTGTTGTGCACTGGGCTGGAAGATAATAAATAGATATGAGCTGATGATTTACAGGAGGGTGCTTGGAACTCCTTGAACCACTCGGGAAGGGAAACTATGCCAGTACAAGGTTGTGCTGTCAACCTTGCAATAGTTTTTCCTCTCTCCTGAGGGCAATTTCTCCAAGATGTAACTTGCTTCCTGCCTCATCATCTGGAAATTCACAAATCAGAGGAATTGTGGTTAATTACTAAATGGCTGATCCATAGATTCTTAGGTGTCAGAGCCTGGGGAGGGAGGGGTTTAATTGTTGATTTTGTCTGAAAGGATTTCTCCTAAAGTGATGAAATAACTCACATTAATGAAGATTGCAAATGGAACACTTTTGTGATTATTTCCAGTTGTTGAAAGAATTGCTTATTTAAAATGCATTGCTTTCTTATGTGAAGAAACTTCTATTTCTCCAAACAGCTGGAATAAATTTAGCCCTAAAACATTCATAACGAAGCATGAATGCAGATTCAGGCTAACACTGCATGTGATCTCTGATCATACAGTAGTTAAGTTATACAATCGCAGTGATTTATGGTACTAAACTGTGGAGCCTTATATCTGCAGGGGTGTGGGTAAAGGGGTGGAACTCTCATCAATCAAAAGACTATACTTGTTCAGCATTGGGATAATTAAAGCAGACAGTAAAAAGCATGAAATAATATTAAAAAAATGAAATCAGAATTTCTATTTGCATAGTGTTATTAAGCAATACAGTGCTCAGCCACCTTTTCAAAAAGCTTGCCTAGAAATCCACTTATTACCTTGTAGCACTTGATACATGTGTTCTTCATATCCGTGCTGAGGGTATTTGTAGTTACATAATACACATATTGTCTTCGATTTCACAGTTTATTCCAAGACAGAGACAAAACAAGAAAGAAAAAAACATAAGCAATTTTAAAGTGCAAATTTCTGAAATTTCGCTCATTTTATTGGTAGTGCTTTTCCTCCGATTCATGAATATCAGGTAGAGATAGTCAGGCATAACAAGGGGCTAGCACAGGAGAAATGTATTCATCAGACACAGTTAAAAAAAAAGTTTAATTAACTGCATATTTTGTAAAAGCCACATTTCATTACTGTTTGTTAGGAAGATGGAAGCATGCACTGGAAATACTAATTCTAATTATTACTTCAAGTGGGATTTTTTGGCACAAGGTCAAAGAATGACAGAAGAATGTGTGAATCTGTGCTACAGCATAGCAGTAAGACTAATCATTTGAATAAAGCCAGTTGCTTTTTCTTGGACTGTCTGTGTGCTGTTCAATGTTCTGGATGAATCTAACACAATCAGCCTGTTCTCTGGTGTATATCCACTTCCTGCTGACTCAGGGCAGCTTGCCTCTTCTGCCATTTATTAAAATGAAACATTCCTATTAAAGCACCATTTTTCAGCGAGACGACCAAATAGATATTAGTAATGACATTATTAAAACTATTTTGTTTAAAATGAACTGTCACACTTGTGTGTTGCAAAGCAACACAAACAAATCTATTTCATTTAGTAAGAGATTGCTTTGAGGATCTGGATTTCTTGCTTTCTATTAGAAGGTATTGTAGAGGGGATGTGATGTGTGCTCCAGGAGACTGCCAGCTTTTATAGCTATTAGAAAGGAGGAATACTGTTTCTAGTACTCTCCGTAGCAAATAATGTATAATTCATGGATTTCATTAACATGCAAATATGATCCATGGTCTCCTATGTTTATATCTCCTAATAATCTATTAATGGTTTTAAAAGTAAAGGGTAATAGAAACATTTTGTATGAGCAACATTTACTCATGGTTCTCTGTGTTTTTCTATAATTGTGTAGTATAAGCATGTATAGAATTAGAAACAATGGAAATTAATCAACTTATGATTATCAAATAAATATTTATTGAACATAAGGTCACACGCCCAATAACTTGTGATTCTTTAATGAAAGATCCTATCATCATTCGATGTCAACGTGCCTTAGAAAAAACTGTGCTGGGAGGATGGAGAGGTACTTGTGTCACAGCTACTGCATGAAATGACCCCTAGATTTGGAAACAGCACTTATATTGAGATTTCAACTCCCTCATCAAACATCAGTGGAACAAGAAAACAAAAAAGCTTCAGATTCATCTTGAAGACTTGGACCTCTTCAGTCTTCTTTGCAACAGCAGAAGGATAGGTAAGATTTCATCCCGATAAAACCTTGTCCAGCATTTTAGGATCAGCTACTTTCCACTTCCATATCCCAGCGGAAACTTTTGAGTTATCAGTCTGAAAAAATGCCAGAATATCAGAACAGAGTTTGTACAGCATTGGCAGGCAGACAGTTCCAGATATGGTGGTTCTTTTCCTACTCTGGGTACTTGCTGCTTGCAGGTTTGCATGCTTTTCCTCCTACCCTCTGCAGTGCTGTCAACCTGCTGCTGCACAACTCCCCGTGTCCGAGTGCTGCTGCCATGCTGCCTTCCCCTGCCACTCCCTGTACTGCCGGTACCCCAGCCCTACCGCCTCACCTTCCCCTCCTTTCACAGAATGATTTCACTTCTGTGTTTATAAAAAACGACACAGAGAGAAATAGTGAAAGACGTGGGCACATCTGTTCTTTGTAAAAAAATACATATATAATCAATGGTGCTGTAGGCAATAATAAACCATTTTAATCAATTAATGGAGTCAAACATCCTGCCAAGGACAGTTTTGATGATTTTCATGTTATGTCCCATAAGCACTGGACAGTATTTTAGACCAGGGTCAAGGACCTTTTCTCTGAGGCTGAAGCACTTGTCTGAGCACGAGAAAAAAATAATGCGTCAATCCCCACAGCATCTCTCTCTATTATTAATAAAAAATGTTCCTCATGTCACATAATGATGGAAGGAATAATGGACTTCTAAACATTTACTAACAAATAAATATAGGGTCTTTTTTTAAAAAAGGCATATATGATGTAGAAACCTGTTATTTTGCTAGCTACTTCCTTCCAATGATGCTGATTTCTCAGAGAAATGAGAACAAACTACTTCAGGCTGGGAAACACAGACTGGACTTTCAGTCAGCATCCTTAGCTCACCTCTTTGCGCTCCTCTTGGTAAGTCTGTGGCATGCAGATCCTGACCACAAGCTTGTGGCAGTGTTTTAATCTTCTACTGTGATGACCTTTTTCGGGTTAACGGTGACTAAAAAAGTCAGTCTCGTATCCACACTTTCGTATGCCACACTTCTATTACATCTTCCTTCTCTCTGAAGCATGGAAGCACACTTACATACTTGTAGCCCTTATAGAAATGAGCATTGCCTGAAAGCTACAGCTGCATGAATTCGGGAAGCTGGGTGGTGGGTCCAGCAGGAGAGAAGTTCAGAAAACAGTTTATATGCTATTCTTATTGACCTATACATGTAGAAAAAAAATTGCTTTGCTTAGTAGAGGCTACCTGTCAGCATAAACAAACACAGTCACATTCACAATGAAAATACGTTACATAACAAAAAAGCCTGTTGCTACATACACTTCACAGTTCATTACAGATTTCCTTAATAAAATGAATATAACAAGTTGATTAGACTTTAGGAGCTCTAAGAAAAGTCTGATCCACTTGTAATGAAAAGCAGAACTCAGAAATAAATTATTCACAGTTGATTAGGCTAAGACAAGCATTTCTTAAACATTTCTCAGTACTTCAGAAAAAGTGACATATTGAACTCTGTTTTATTGTGAGGCTCAAAATGGCAATTAACTGTCCTAAGCTGCATGTAAGACCAGCATGAACCACGTTTACAAGAACATTGTGTGTGAATCAAATTACGTTATCTTCAGTTTGAAGAACTTAGAAATAATTGCCAATAAGTATTCACATATAGGACCAGTTTTTTGAAATAAGTTATTTTAATTATTGCTAGTGTCAGGAGTACGTGTAGGTGATTTTATTAGATTTAATGTGTTTAGTGAAGCTCCCTGAACTGTAGCTGGTCTATTTCTGTAGAGGATGAAATATTTAATATATATTATTCTTACTTTCTAATATTGTATTTATTTGTAAATTAAATCCAAACATTTCATGTTTTTGTCACTTTCATAGAGAATATCAGTATGAAGCACAGTGATACATTATCATAAAAAGCATCTGAACATCATGTAGATTTGGGTTTCTATACACAAGACTTGTGACATAAATACCCTTTGAACTGCATGCATTTAGAACACTCTACATTTGTACCCACATCTGGACATGGATGCAGCGATGTACAGAAGCCCTTCCAGAAATGGATGTGACTGGGAGAAGAGGGAGGGAGGGAAAAGGTCCCTGAGAAGTGAACATCTTGGCCCTGAAAAGTGATAAAATTCCTTGCTGCTTTTACATCACTCAGTTAGTAGCTTTTTCACTTCTAGCAACATTTTTCTCAAATATGGAGTTCCTTGAACCCTCCACATCCAAATTATTAACATAATTATCAAACAAATTATATCAGCAATGCTGTCACTTCAACATTTCCATACATGCAAAGGATCAAATCTCAACACATACATCAAGCAACACTTTAAGTCGTATGACTTGCGGATTTGCTTCCTTTTCTGTTTTTCTTAACCACTACGGCCACACATCCATGCAGTTTCAAACACTGTGGTGACAGTCAAACCACATAGAGCAAACCACACAGCCCATGACGTGCCAGTATGTCATGCTGTAGCTGTGAGATTGGCAAGGCCATGTCCCACCTGGCACAACAACATGCAGCAGACCATCACAGGCACAACACCACTGCCGCCTCCCTCACACAGGGGCAGACCCAGCCGGCCCTACACTAACAAGACTGCTCAAGGAGCAAGGCAATAAAGGTAAAACAATGTGGTACTTTGCCATAATCCATATTTTATATCACCCAATTCCAAATGTAGACTAATTCCTTAATATGTGTTATCTTGAAAATGTCAATCCCGCGTGCAGGTTTTACAGACATCTGCAACCATTTGTATTCCAAGGAATAAAATACTTCTGCACCATACTGGTGTGGTATAAATTAGAAGTTTCCCACTCTTCATTGCCACAGTAAATCCACACAGAAAGAACTGTTGGTATATAAAACAACTTTGAAGAGCCTGAAATAGAAGCAGTGAATTGCAGTTATAAAAATAAATTTCTAAAAAGAAGAGAGAAAAGGAGACGAATGTTCTAATCTTACCTTCATCATAATCTTATTAGCATTTCTCAGTGAGTAGTTCAAGTATCCATCTATACTCTTATGAATCTGTCTCATAAATATGTCAAGGGCAAAGTATAGTTATTTTAATAGTCTGTGTTGGTGGGCCATCATGGATTTAATTATGAGACAACCAGTGTATGAAATATGACACAAAAGCACCAAACTAAATGGAGAAATGTTTTACTGCAGATTTAAATCAGGGCCACAGAAGTAATGATGATCTGGCGTTAGAAATCCTACTTAAATTTAATTAATGCAGACCAGCACAGACCTGTTCATATAGGAACAAAAAATAGAGGCATTAAAAATAATGATTTAAGCTATACTGTGTTATTTATAGACATTTGCATTATCTCCAACTGCATTATAATCTTTATAAATATGTGTTGGTTTGTGGCTCTTAAATTAATTTTAAAAGGCTGGAAATGCAAGTCCAGTAAAAACTGTTAAAATATTACTTTCACATATCCATTTTCTTGTGATGTCTCCAAAATGAAGCCTTTATTAAGCTTCCTGCCTTATTTTGAAGGGTCTCAGAATGCTCGTATCATTCTGCTATGAAATTGCCAATATCTTCCTAAGGTTGCGATGAAAACTGTGTTATTTTCCACTGAAATCTCCTCTTTTTCCATATTTCTCCATCCTCTCAAAAAGCAAGAGCATCGTCCACACTGTGAGTATGCAGGATTAGATCTTCAGGCACTGCACAGTCCTTCCTGTTATCATTTTGGTGCACTGTTTTGACTTCGTAGGAGATTTGGCAAGATACGATGTTTTTAAGAAGCAATGCAAGAGCACATATTTTCACGTAGATATTCCTTACTACTTGTATGAGTTTAACACTATTTTAGAAAGAAAGAATCCAATAATTCCATGAAACTATTCCAATATCTCAATCCCATCTTGCAAAATCATTGACTGACAAGAACCTCACTTGCATTGAAGTCGAAAGCAAGGCTTACTATTGATTTATAAGGGCAGAGAAGCAGACTCTGAAAATATACAGTTAAGTATATGCCTGTCTGGCTGTGAGAACTGATGCCTCAGTCAACTACAGGGACTACATTTATACATGATTTTCATGTCTGAGACTTTCCATTGTATTAATCTGATCCAGCAGGTACTAGCTATTGCATGTTAACTTTCTCATTTTAAGTGGCTTCCAGTTATTTAGATTAGAATAACTTTAATTGGTTGGTTGCTCTAGCAGGCAGTAAAGTATTCACAGGTTTTACTAACCTTTTATTACTAAAGGAAAAGAGAAAAGGCAGTGGCCAGAAAGCATCATTAAGTGAACTTCATCCCTATTTTCAGAAAACTCAGAGCTGTGGACTTGAGCTGCTCTCCAAACACCATAATTTGGACTGCCAGAAATGTAATAAAAACTGTAAATTGACACAAAAATGAAAGTGCTTGGGAGAAATAAATTCATAACTACTTTTATTTTTTGGTGAAGAAAACATCAAAGGTTTGCAAGTCAGCCTGGAAGGCAAAAATGGATAAAAGGATAGTGCCTATAGTTTCAAAATATTTTTCTCTTTAATGAACAGTTGAAAATATCCATAAATCTCTTCCAGTATCACTGTATTTAAAAAGCAGTCAAGTCTTTTGTGCCTGACGTGTTTATAGTAAATCTATTCTCATCTGTCGTGTTCGCAGAAATTGTCCAAAAGTTCATCCTGTCTTGGCTGTCTTTCAGTATTCATTAGTATTGAAGTCATTTTTGGAGTAAATGAAGGGAAAAAATGCCCAGAAATTGAGATAATGCATAGAAAGAACCAGACTTCTGATGACTAACAAGAACAAACACAGCTTTATTCAGCTAAATTCACAGAAATTTGTTTCATATTGCCAGGGATGAACTAAACAGTATGAATCGTGTGTGTAAGTGCATAATAAATAAATATAGGCAATCAGACAAAATTCTGAATAATATATGACAAGGTAATAATATAGTCCCAAATAGGTATTTATATGGACACCTAACTAATGAAATAGCTCTTGTCAGAGGTCGGCTGTGAGCCATCAGCTGGATTTAGCATACCTTTGCACCTTCCTCTGATAGTAAGAATTACAGTGCCGAAACACAATGTCAACCCCAATCTTTCACCTTCTTCCTCAATTAAGGAGACATATATAACAAAAATGAAGAAAATAACATTGAAGAAGTACTGCCACGTGGGTTTAGCCTGACACGCAGGGCTGGCTGAAGCCCCTGGAAGGTGGTGGAGGGAGGGAAGGCACTGCACAGCAGAGAGCCCCTACCTTCCTATGGGACAGAGGATGGGGATGCCCCCAGCCCCCAGGGCTCATGCTGGCTTGGCTGTCCCCTCCAACCAGGATTTTCTCCGGCATCCACAGCCTGGCTGTCCGGTCTCCCAGCCACTTCGGCTGGAGGCATCCCCATTCCCCTGGCCCCGCTGTGCTGTGCTGAGCCTCCCGGGTGTTCGCAGGAGGCAGTGCCAGCATGGCCTCCTTCCCTTCGGGAAGCAGGAACAAACACGGAGCTTGCATCTTCTCAACAAACACTCCCAAATTCGAAAGCTTCCTCTCAGGAATAATTAGAGCCACTTTGGGCAGCATTGTAACTGAAGCATCTAAACACATTTTAGGTTACTTTTAGCACAAAATATTCACTTTGATAAGAAGGGCTGAAGACCAAGGACATAGTTTGCTGACTGACTCAAGTAATCAAAAGGTGAATAGCTAAGAAACAACTGTACAGCTGCACCACAACCAAAGAAACAAGGAAAAACAGAGCTCTCCGGTCTAGATTCCCATGGAATCAAACCTGAAGATGTGCAGGCAGAAATTCACCCGTCTACTTCCTGCACAACGTGTTCATTAGATTTTAACATAGTAGAACACTATATCTCTCAGCCTCAGGGCACATTTTCTGAGATTGCCATGAAAAGTCTTGTTGACAGTGGGGTTTGTGTGAACATACAACGGTTTTGCAAAGAGTTTTATAGAGTAACTTACATTCACTGAAAGCCACTCACACCTCTATATCAAAAACAATTTGCAGAATTAAATATTTAACAAACAAGTTTGAGATCTGCAGTGATTAGATTAGTGAGATAATTAGCATGATATTTAAGGTTAATGTTCACAAGTAGGTTAATTATATCCTTTCCCAAATTTCTGTTTTCATTTCACTTGACGCATGTTGAAATAACAGTGAAAGTGAGTCCACACTTGCAGAGATGGCAGGCGAGGCAGCACATGTCACTAAATGTATCAGAGACTAAACGCACACTTCTGAGGGAACTTTTTCCAACATAGGTCCTAGGGCTTTATATTCTTCAGTTTTCCATCTTTTAGGGTGAATTCCCTTGAATAACACTTCAGATCCATATTAAAAAAAAGCATTTTCTACAGGGCTTGTGGGATTTCTTAGCTTGACAACTTCATAGAGCTCTCTAATGTTAATTACAAAAGAGACGGTGTTTAATGCTTTATACTGAATTCAGTCCACATGCACAGGTCTGATGTACAAGATTGTAGAATGAAAGCAATATACAGAGCTGAAATTCCCTCTGATATGATTTCAGTGAGGTTACTTCACATTTACTCTAATGAAATTAAGAGCAAAATTTGCTGCAATTATCAGCAAGATGGTTGTAGAGAATCAAGCAGGGAGTCCACTACTACAATAACATTTAAAAATACTATTTAACAGTTATTTGTGCAGAAGCAACTGGACACAGCATCTGGATTAAATTACATAAAGCTATTTTGCAAACATTTCAGTCAGCGTGACCATGGGCTCTGAGAAACTGGGAAGCACAGTCGTGTACATGGCGCAATGCTCCCCAGCCTTGTGTTCAGTGACAAACTGAGGCTGTTGGGAGGAAACATGCTGAAGCTTTCTAGTAGCATAGCAAATATTTTTCAAAGCATCTGAACACTGTTCCCTCTTCTGCCTGACAGAGACTGTCCATTTGTCATCCCCTCAGTGTACCAGAGCCCAGGGCCAAACTTCCCAAACCCTGATGGGGGGTCCAATGGATTAAAATCCCAGATATGGGGTTGAGCTTCAAAATATCAATGTCTAAAACAAGTGAAGTTGCCAAACACTATGGTATTTCATATACAGATCTTATTTAGGCAGCATGTGTAATTTGTAACCATTACTTCCACCCTAGCAAACTCTACAAGGTTTCCCCCCTTGGTAAACATATGAGGAATAGGCTGCTAAAGGCCTCCCAGCTGCCCTCCCCCAGCAACACGCAGCCTAGTACAACATTCATATAGCCATTTTTAGCATTCTTCCACATGGAAAGGCAGCTTCATTGCATGTTAGATTTGGGGCTGGTGGACGCAGCGACGTTGGGGTGCCTGGGCTCATGGGCTGAGCAGGATCATGTTCCCCCCACCCCAGGCCCTCAGTGCAAGTGCCATTGCCTTTCACTACATGGCAAGGGGCAATTCCTGAAGGCATCGTGCTACCCTAGCACAACCCCTGGCATTTTTATCCTCTAAAAGAGGGTCCATTTCTCCCCCAGGAAGAGGGTATTCCCTGGCTTGTAATGCACATCATCTACTTCTCCTCATGGTGACTTTTGGCCCAGCCTTCCCTCACATGGACTCCTCAAGAGAGCAAACACTGGGCAGCCAGGCCCAGCCTGTCCTGCCCTGTGTTCCCCTCCAGCACAGAGTCATAAAGCTGTTACTGGAAAAAGAAAGCAGTTTCATTGCTCTCCAGGGGAAGAGGGAAGCCATGACTGTAAGGGACAGCTGAATAAAATGGTTTGTGTCAAATTTTCTCCTGCTACCATTTCGCTGGGTGAAAGGATGGATCTGGAATTTTTATCACCATCTATAGAGGATGTGCTTTTATATACCATGATGACTGTAAAAATCAATCTTCTGAGCAAAAGGAGTCGCCTTTGAAACTAGAGCTAGCCACAACAGCTGGTTTTCAGGTTCTGCAATGTAAGAAACTCACAGCACTCTATGTTTAAAATTTGCATTGTTTTCTGAATTTTTTAAGCTGCAAAATCTTACTCAGCTTTGTTTTGTTGTTTTTTTTTTATTTTTTATTTTATTTCAGTATAGTGCTGTTACTTGCTAAATTATTTGATCATTTTGCCACAGCATTACAAAACGCTAACTTGCTGATGCCTGCTGAACCCTGCTGATAAGAAGGCTCACAAGAAAGGAGCTGGTAAAAATCAGTCTCTGTCCCTTTGAAAAATCAGTTGAAATAATTTCACATTTTTACTTTCCCAAAGAGACACTGCAACCATTTCTCTTCCTTTATTATTTATCATTCACACCACTGCAACATAAACATATGCTTCTCTATCCGACATACCTACTGCTACAGAAAGAGCCCTGTTCTGTGTTATTTCAGTAGTGAGCACAGAGGTAAGGATGCTCTGGGTTGCACAGTATTTGCACAAGCGACTGCTGTGAGTATATATGCCAGTAGAGCAACTGATTTTTGAAAGGCAGTTAGATACCCAACCAGTAATTGTGTGCACAATTACTGTGATTACACATGTAATCATGGTCATTGTGCTTCCAAATGATGCATGTGCTATTCTAAAAATTCGCTGCTGTATTACTAAAATTAATGTGAGCTTCGCCATCAATTTGAATTGATGAAGGATCAAGCACTATGTATTGTAGCAGTAGTCTTGATATATCCAAAAGCAAATGCAATTTTTGCATCCAAAATGCTAAATTTTCAGTGGGTATTGAAAGAGTAAAAGAGAGATGGGGACATAATTTCTTAGCATATCAGGGTATATATTCATTATGCATTCATTAATAAATTATAATTTTTGAATAGGGTTCTGGATTTGACTCAAACTCCACTGACGTTAAGAGAAAACCAGGGCTCTGGATCAAGACTTCTTCCTTTAATGTTTCCAATTAGCTTGGGTTATACAGCTGTGTGCGCATTTGTTCATGGCAAAATCTTTGGCTTTTGACTGTCCTGTCTTTCAAGAGTTAAACAGGATTTTGCAGAGAAGATGGTGTGCGATACAGTAGGTATAGTGATATGTAGTATTTCACATCCAGTCTCTGTCCATGTTCTAACAATGTGCATTAAATGTCTTACTATTGTCTCTTTTTCAGATTAGTTTACAGCCCTGTAGTTCCAGCTGTTTTATTCTGAAACTCTAAAACCCTATCACTAGGGAGTTCTGTGTAATTGCCCATAATATGCACCACATTATCCATTTCAGGAACTGTGCTGAAAGACAGCAGCAATAAGGGGTTTTCTAAAGGCAGTCTGGTTTACACTAATGGATCTAACAGGAAGGAAATGCAATTTGAAAGAAGCTGATGCATATGTTCTATTGTTGAATATAATGTTTGATTTAATTATTAACTGTCTGTGATGGAAAGTCAGATCCTGCTCAGTTCTGCTTACAGTTTGGTATTCTACTACCAGTAAAACCAGACCAGATTCAGTCTGAGGATTTAAGAGATTTTTGTAAAATACTGACATTTAATTTACTTTTATAAAATATCAGCTGAGGAACCTTGGTCATATGCTTCTTCCATACAGGCTGGCTTGCTTTATCAAGCTAAATATACAATATAGAAGCTGACTATCTTTCCTTTTTCAGCTGTGTAAATCAGGACATTCTCAAAATTAATGATGTGTTGTAGATATTTAAATAAATATGATCCAAACTGAGTTCATATTGACTGCCGTTCATGACCTATTCATTTTTATTTTATTTTGTGTTTCATGTCATACACATAGGACTGCAGTTAATCTACTTCTGTATCACTGAGGAAGTACACAATGGACCCAAGTAAATTCATAGGAAAGAGTTAAAATGTGCTGGCATGACTTTACCTGTCCTTCTTTTATGAGGATGGAAGATTTGGCAGCCAATTTCAGTCCAATTCTATAATTGGTGTTTTGTGATTTCTAGTGAACTGTCGCATTGTGTTACAAAGGTCCCTAATTCCATGTGTGGGTGTTAACATGGTGTAAGGAATGAATTCATTAAGAAGAACTCTTACCTGAAATTCCATTATCTTTTCCTCACCATGGTCACTCCTATCAAGCTCATGCATATAACGTAATCTGGAAAGAAATAGGTATTGATACTAAATGGCTGCACTTTCAGAGGAGTTTAAAGGTAAAAATCATATCTCTCCTGCATGATTCAGACAAAAATATTAGTTTAACACCACTAGTAAACAAAATAATTGAGCAACATAATTTCAGTTTTGTATTTTGTATCTGTCTGGTGAGATTATTCTCTTTGACACTATCTTAAGCAGATGCAGGACTGGAGTTGAAATTAAACAATAGTAATGATATTTGGAGTTGATCCAGAATGATCTTCATTGTTTGTGAGACTGACTTCCACATCATTATTTGATCCAAAATTTCTCATCTTTCATTAAACATATCTTTCTACATGTAGTGCACACAGCATTAGCTCTGTGGGACGCATCTTCCTTTGCAAACTCCAAAGGGATCAGCTGCTTTTGTCGGGAGGGTAACAGAAAGAAACAAAGTTCTTAGAAAATACACCACCATGCCTCAAACACCTAATTGATTTAGACAGCATAAAAAAAAATAGAGACCCTTTTCACGGCGTATTTGAATTCCTTGTGTCAGTTAGCAGACTTTTCTCAAAGAGTATGAAAGAGCCACTGCAGCAAAATCCATCTCAGACTTATTTGGAGACTTCTGCTTGTAATCTATTCCCTGTTGTCAGGATCTGAGCAGATTTTGGGCTTTTTTAAAAACCTCAGACATATTTAATATTTTGGTTTAGAAAAGTACCTGAGAGCTCAGATCAAAATGTATCCAGACTGCTTTAGCCCATGCCTCCCAACAGAGCAGATTTCTGCTGGGTCTTTCCTGGGTCAAGAGCATCATAAAACCAATCTTCCTTAGGCTGTTTCAGGACTCCTGCTTTCAGCCTTGCCAGAAACCAACAAATGCCAAGGCATGCAATTTCTTTCAAAAAGTTAACAAGAACCTGCAAAACAGGTATGAGCTGAGTTCAGCTCTCATTTTAGCTAAAGCTTTCTCTGAGTTTCACTGTTACTCCTACTCCTAATTAAAAGTTTATTGAAGCACTTTGCATACTCTAGTGTATTGAAGAAGTAATTGTTGGACTGAAAAGAAAAACTGTCAGTTCTGAAAATAGCTTGCACTGCTCATGTGTCATTCTCAGTATATGCTGAAATATCCAGAAAAACGTGGCTCACACTGTGGATTGCATCAGATACCCACACATGTATAAGCAATCCTCTCCCCGCCTTCTCCTGAGGCTCATTTTCAAAAAGCACATGGTTAGAATTGAGTTGTTCTTTCTGCCATTGGACTAAGTTACAATGGAGCAGAGCACAAAGGAAATTTATTCCCCTAGCACACGTAGGAACTGCCTATAGATCTCAGTGTGAGAATGAGGAGCAGACACTTAAGGTAACCGGCACACTTCAGGGGCCAGGGGAAGCAGGCTGGTTCATCTTCTTGGATCTCATGACCAGACCTTAGGTAAGGCTATGTCTGTGCTGAGCACCGGATCATTTGCAGATCAGGAACGCTAGCTTTTTGCCCAGGTCCTAGGAGCTCATCCTCCTGTCTCAGCTGTGCCAGAACCCATCGTGCCTGAGCATCCCAATGCACCTGTACAGTAGGAGTTGGTGTGACCAGCCTTCCCATCCACCCCCTTCTCAACGGGCAGCCCCCTGCACTGTTCAGGCTTTATCTCCACCCTGTGTACTACCCTGTGTTTGCTGGCTTAGGCACATACAAGAGAGAGATTGAACAGGGTTTCAGTGGCTACACAGAAGGGCAATTGAAAACGGGTGCTGTGGAAATCATATTCATAGGGAAAAAGAACTGAACTCGTGCAGGTGTTTCTGCATTTCTGCTGTGACTCCTCTAAGCAGCAAAACAGGTGAATTTGCTGCATGCTAATCAGGAAAAAGAACATCTGAAATATGCATCTGCACTTGAGCATCTGTGCAGAGTTTCTCCAAACCAGTTCTCAAGTGCATTTTTTTCCTGTGTGGGCCTCTTTTGTACGTTGCTGTGCCAAGAGGCTTATCTTGTATAGGTGGAGAGACCCCTATTCACCAGCCATCAGGGAGTGCTATTAATATGCAACATCTTGAATGCATGAGCTGAATGACAAGCTGGCAGAGTTTGAGACTGTGTGGTCCAAGTTTATGTCTCTCCCTGAAGAGGCAAAAAGCCCCTTCCCAAACTCTCTGCCAAACTGTGCAAGAGATGAAAGAAAGGAGAACGTACGACCTATTTTTCTGCTTCTCTCTTCCTAATACCTTCACACTATCATTTCTTTCCCCTGGCCACAGTTAATGTGAATGGCCACTCTCATACAGTTTGCTACTGAACTTCAGTATCAAAACAGAACATGGTAACCGAGCTATTGAACTATTTTTTTTTTTTACTGCTTGTGGAACTAATCAGAACTATTTATTAGACTTTTTATACATGTGCTGTCTTTTGGATACACGTATTGTCCTCTATCCTCTGTCTGAAATGTCCCTACAACAGTGAGTTAAGTTGAGGTCCTGAATTTTAGGCATATTTGCACTTTTGGTCACCTAGAGTCACCAGGCAAGGCTCAACTCAGCTAGTTTTTCAGCCTGGATTAGGTGCCTGAGTAGGAAGAAAGGATATCTGCAATGTCTCTTGTGGACTAGCTACAGCTTGATCTAGGAAGAGTAAATGGGTGTTTCTTACTTTCCTCACCTAGAAGATGGGGAAGAATGCAGCAGGAGGAAGAGGAACCAGTCAGCCACCATTCCCAGCCTCAAAACAAACTGCTGCCTGCAGCTGTTACCAGCCAGTCGGAGGGGCTCAGGAGCTGGACCCTGCTTGTGCAAATTAGCTGCACCCACTGAGATGTTCACCTGGGTCCTCCTGTACCAAAACACACTGGATTTTGTTACAATGCAGCATGATCATGCTGGGATTTGTGGAAGAGGCACCTTAACATAAATCTTTGGCCATCACCAGCTGTTCAGCTTCGGGGTGTTCAGAAAGAATTCGAGAAGCAGAGAGCCATAAATTAAACATTTGCTTCAAAGTCTTGTGATAGAAGAGACAGGACACACATGGGCCTGTGTGTGCCCACCTAGGCTAGCGGCAATGTCTACCATGTGCGCAGAACTGAAACAAGCCCACCCCAGAGACCTGTCCTTCGTGCAGCCATTCCCACTGAGTCCGTATGGCCAAGCGACGAATTGGCTTTCCTCTTCTCCATGGCTGTGCAGAGTTAGGATCTGGTTTTGCTGTGCTCGATCCCAGCTGGTTGGGGTCTTGTGAGCCATGAGTTTCAGACCAGCAACTCCACAGCAGTATCCTTGCTAGAGCCTGGCCTGATTGGCGCGCAGCTCCACCCCAGCCTCCATGCAGAGTACTGACGGGAACTGCAAACTGGGGTTTTCAGATACCAGCTGCTGCCCTGGCATCGCTGCCTCCCTCTGTGCATGCCTTTATCACTCCCTGGATCTCTGCCCACTGCACAACTCTTGGAGTGAGTTAAAATGACTTTCGGGATGTTTTCCTCTTGCCTTAAAGGACTCATCTGCTTTGTTTTTCCCTCAGTCACAGCAGAACATAGAAAATGGTCTACATGGAAAATGTGAAAAATGGTTTCTATGTAAATTGGAGGTAATGTCAGCCAAATTAACTTGTTAATTTAATGTCTAAAAATCATTTCATAGTCCTCATTTACAAATTTGTATTCTTTCTTCTGGGAATGTGTTTTCTCCATGTTCAATCAATTTTTTAACTGCTCCAACTATTTTTCACCATTCCACAAAGCAGCTTCATTTACAAATGATGCTTATCAATCACAAGGCAAATTACATCTTTCATTCCTTTTCGTGAGACTGAAGTCCTATCCCTTTTCTGGGAAGATTATGTAGTATCTTACCAAAAACTCCTTTCGATTGTAGGATCAGGGCCCATAGAGAAGGTCAGATGAATGCTGCCAAAGGAGTAAAATTACTAGCCACAGCACATCAGCTTGAGGAAAAAACAGTTACAGTCTGTGGAGTGATGTGGAACAAGTACAAACACACACCTTTATAATGCCATAGAAAATACAACCTTGTTTAAAATTCTGTCATGCAAATGTGTTAAAATTTAGGTGAGTTATTAAGAATCCCATAAAACAGACAATCTATTAACAGGATTGTCCCTGCTCATGCAGGAGGGGCTAGCAACAAACTCTCACTGATACTTTAAATTTGGGAAATACAGATTGGTATGAGCTTGGTCATACAAGTAGTGAAAAGATTTTCCAGGATAAGAATCACTTGAGTAATTTAAACTTTCAGGACCACACACCTGAGTGTGTTGTTGTTGAGCGCATGTAACTTCCCCGAGATCACAGTCTGATGCTAGGCACGCGTCTCCACAGAAGAGAGAATCAAAGCTTTGAATCACACATTCAAGGGCTTCTCACTGAGACAGAAATGAAATAATTTTAAATAAAATTCCTAGGTATTGAACAAACACCCCAGCAGCACGGGTGTCGGCAGCAGAAGCTGGTGGATACCCGGCCCGTGGCCCCAGCTCTGGCCCCGGCTCTGTGTAGTGCTGTGCCTGCGACAGGGCAATTCCAGCTGTGGCAGAATCTGAGCAGACAGAGGCGCTGCCTCCCACCCCAGCACCCACCTCTGCCCGTGAGAGAGGCCGCGCCTGCACATCACGCATCCATTCCCTGGTCACACTGTAGTGTTTCCTAACTATGACACCTCTGCATATTGTCGATATCCTTACACACATCCTGTTCTCTGTGAGCCACAGTGGCCTCACTCCTGCAGGCAGAATTGCAAAGAAAACATTGCCTTGGAGTTAAAATACACCGTCTCAGCCTCCTGCGTGGCCCTCCCATGGGGCAGAGGACCCAAATGCCACACACATCCACAGGCCAGGGGCTATTTCAATTAACCATACAGACTCTGCTTACCCTGCTGAAGGTGTCCTCTGATGCCACTACAGCAGGGAATAACTTTCTCCTACATTAACTGTCAGCAAGAAAGATGTGGATTTCCTTAAAATAATAGAGGCCTGACAATAAAAGGATATTGATTACACTATCTTGTCAGTCACAGGAAAGAAGAATAGTCCAGCAGTTATAAAGTAAGAAGAGTTTGTAAAAAAATATGCCCTTGTTTCTAAAGACTAACAGATATAGCTGGTTTTAATGCTGGTTGGATGGACTATGAGCTTCCAAAAATTTCATCTGAGACAAAATATTTTGCTGGAGACAAGCAAGACCGAGAGAACAAGTTTTCTCCTGGATCAAAATACAATGGTTCCACCACCAACTTCATGAGTATCTTCGAAGGCAACAGCAGGAAAAGCTGAGCAATGTGCTATGCAGCTGGACTGAGATCTGAGGGCACCTGGTACCTCTTGCTTTGTGCAGGTCCTTCAGCCACTGCTGGCACTCACGTATTGCCCAAGTTCCTGAGGACACTAAACTGGTGAGATGCTTTATTGTTCTGAGATGTTACTGACACAAAAGTTCATCAGCCTTCCACAGTTTGGATCTTGCCATGTTCCCCCTCACTCGCAGCAGGAGGGATGCTGCCAGCCTCAGTCGTAAGCCTCAAGTAACCCCTTAGACCCCACAGCCAGCATGGGCACTCACTGACAGTCCTGCAGCAAGAGAAGGCAGCACAGGGGGGCACAGCACAGGGCTGCACAGACAGACCCATAGCATGAATGACTACAGAGCCTTTATATTAAACAGAGCTTCAAAACTGCAAAAATATTAACACCCACCAAAAAATAGAAGCATAAAGTTCCTTTAATGGCCCTATACTGCTCTTGCCACAAGCTCTAAGTGCTTAGTGAGGAAGTGACCTTTATGAAATTATTGTTTATGATCTTTCAGTGTGTGCCAGTATAGGCACAAAGAGTATTCCAATTTATTTAAAAGGTTACATAGCAAAACTGAATATGCAGCACAACTGTGTTATCACATTGTATAGCTTTTAAAGAGGAAATCCAGTCTTTGGCTTGTATGCCTTCTAGGCACTGGGGCTGGATTCCCTCAGTATCAAAACTAAAAATGAAGTAATATGTAACGAAGTAATTTATTCATTCTTCTTCTCTTGCTTATTAATTGTCTACAAATCACTTAGAAAACTTCTCAAATAATCCCCGGCTTTAAATTACTCTCAAATTTCTTCCAATAATTAGTATTTTAGTTTGCAGAATATTTGAACATGGGATTCAAGGTACTCGGCACCTTTGCAAGCAAAGACAGCTCATGTTGAATAATTTAGTTGTCTCAGTTTCAGAAACCTAATCTGATTTCTTTTGAGCTGTACGACCCTCTTAGAGTACCTTATTCACCATAAATAATCTCCCCCTCGCCTGCTGCTTGTTAGAGGCACTGGCTGTGCCTGCCGAGGGAGACTGAGCCAGTGCTGTCTGTTACCTGCCCTCAAGCTGACTCCAGAAACTAGGTAGGAAACCACTTCCCTGCTCCAAGGAAATACCTCTGCACTAGTGTGTACTTCAGTTCTTTGCTCCCCAAGTAAGAAAGTGTCCTGAATCAGCCATAGGGAATGTGCTTTTCACTTGATGAGGTAAAAGATGAAATCAGGATACATCTAGTCCAGCAAAATAAGTGCTCAATCTCTTGTGCATAACATTGGATAAACTCACAAAATTAAATCTAAACTACAATTAATAAATGTGTTTCTAGACTGCAAAACCAGCCAAAACCTCCATCAATAAGGACCTCTCCTAGTCCCTGCAAGCTCAGCAGCACAGTAGGCTGGCAATTACAGGTCCAAATCTGGCCCCGGCTGTTCACCCTGAGCAGCACCTTCCCCTCATTCAAGGTGGATGAGCTCACTGTCTCCAGGCTAGCCCGTGGTCCTGTGGGCACCTCTGTGGGCTGCCAGTGGCTTCTCCTCCCAGCGTCCCCATGAACTGCAGCTCAGGTCAGAACTGATAGTTCTAGGTCCATCAAGGGGTCAGGCATCCTTCCTTCCTCCCCCTGTTTCTGGGAACAGAAATGTAAACACACCAAGCAGGACATGTCCCGTCCTCCCACCTTGCCCACTGGGATGGGTTTCTTCCCCTGCTGTGGCAGATCTGCTGAACTGTCATTTCTACTGTTTTCCTTAGTAAGAATATTCTTTTTGGCTTCAGGTCTTCCTGCAAGTCACAACATGCTCAAGACTATGCATAAACTTCATACACTACGAGAAGAGTATTAGAGTTAGGGCTTCTTACTTGAAGTTAGCTTCTAACTGAAACCACACATCACATTTTGGAGTTCAAATGACAGTCATTGCATGTACACCACTTTCTCTAAGCTACCCCAAACTATCAGCTATTGCATTCTATCGTAATTTTTGTGTCAGAAATAGTGGAAAAAAAAAAACCCAACCACTTTCTTAAAATTAATATGCTTGGACATAGTCACTGATCTTGCCAGTGCCAATCTCCTGACAGCACAAATGAGGAGAAATTGGCCTCGAAGAGTCACTTTACACTAAAGTAAAACGTTCAATACACTAATTAAAAAAAAAAAAAAATTCCTTAAATCGAAATTTGAAATCTGCACTGTTTGTTATATCTTCTAATTTGTTTCTGCTTCATGACGAATCCTGCAGTTCTTAAGGTAAAGGTTCTCCAAAGCACTCCATCCAGCCAAAACCTTCCGGAAGTCCTTCAGATATGCAGTCCCATAGAATAGGTCACAAATACCAGGCAACACGATGCAAAATCCAAATCTCACAATTAAATATATCACTGAAAACTTATTTTCTGCAAATATCTGAAAAGTCTAATTGAAAATTTGCTTTTGCAAATATTCATGAAAGATAATTTCAAGTGCTTGTATGCTCACAGAGAGCAAATTCACAAAGAGTCATAGACATGATCAATTTGGAGTTCATTTCTGAATTTAAATGAATATTCATAGACATTTTTAACTATTCCTTTAACTTCAATACAGATTCATCAGCACTCATTTGCACCTAGTTTTTATTAGTGCAAATCAGGATTAAAAACATTGAAATCAAAAATTAAGCATGTCTGAAAAATGCTTAAAGAACAGAATTAAGCCATTCTTTCTTATCCTCAGAATGGAATAAATCTAGCTTTCTTTTTTATTAAAATTTGAGAATAATTTGTGATCTTTCAAAGTTATTGTTCTGCTGTCAGCTAAAGCTATTTATATACTTTGATACTAAACATTCCTTTGCATAATGGTGTCCTTTCCAATCTCTTAAAATTATTCATCTGCAATACTTTTTTCCCCATTTCCTTGGATTTACTTTAAAATAAGTTTATAAAACTCTCATAAAAGGGTCGATTTCAGGCTGGTTTCAAATGCTACAAAGCTGAATATTAAAAATTCTTTCACTTATGAAAAATTTGACAATATCAAGAAAAAGAAGGAGGATATTTTAGACAAATTTAAACAGTTGCAGGTCAATGAGTTATTGAAACATTTTCCTAAAGAGTAGCAATAGTCACACTTAGTTAGATTACTTATATGCTTCAAGTTCTCATGTGACTGAAGAACTCATGGGATATGACAATACAGTAAAATCACATTGTTTTGAAAAGATTTAGTCCTGGAACTATCTTTTCTTCCCATCTTGTGATTTATTCTTTCTCAGTTTGAATCTGAACTCAGCAGTTCCTCATTTTATTTGACTCCAAATTTATCTGAAAACTCTGGGATGACCCCTGAAGCTGTTTCGAAAGCCAGGACTGCATTAAAGGTCATATTTTCAAAGATATTCTAGGTGATTTAGAAGTATAAAGGTCTATTGACCTATAGAACTCAAAATGTCTTGGTCCTTATAAAAAGAGTGTAAATCTGGGACAATTTGGCTCTTGTGACTGCCTTCCTAACATTACTTCATCAAAGCGATGCACAATGACATACACTGTGCTACATCACAAAAGCTAACAATGATAATTACATTAGAGCTAATCAGGTTTGTGCACTATGATGTCAACCACAAACCTTTTCAAAAAGCTACTGTTAAACCTGATGCCCATCATTTTTGAAGAGTAACCAATCTGTTCTTCATCCATTCCCCTGGAAAGCTGAAGCAATGAGGAACAGCATCTCTTAAGAATATGTTCTCCAGGATCACAGTACCTTCTAGAAGTTACAAACGCAGTATTTGCTATTATTGTTTCCATTTATACAGAGCTAGTCGCTTCTGTACAAAAGAATTTTCTGGAAACTCAGGGCCACACAATTGAGAAACGTAAAAAATCCAAAATAAAGAAGAGATGGGCTTCCCCCCCCTCCAACTTTTTTTGAACCATTTTTCTTAGATTATCCTAACGTCTAAAAATCAATATTTTTGTCCCTATTTATTTTCTTCAGTACCCAGCTTCTGGGCATGTTTCATACAAGGCAAAGTGAAAGACTTGGCTTTGAAGTCACAGAAAACTCACTCACCAAGTGCATCAGCAATTCACGGAAATACACATGAAGGCACAGAGCAGAGAATTGGTACAGATCAGAGAAACTGCACAAGCTGCAGTATCAGTTCAGTTTCATTATTAAAAGGAATTGACAAGATACTCTGTACTGGAGTCTCTGCTATATTACTTACAGAACAACAGGTCAGACTTCATGAGAAATTTCTGCCACTGCCTTTTGCAGATGCAAAAGTCTTTACTGCAGGTGGATCATTTAACTCCTCTGAGATAAGACATACTAATTCCATCCAGCCTGATCGCTCTTCATTTCTTAGATTATATCCACCCTTGTTGCAATAATCACTAATTATCTACAATTCTGAAGACACAATTGAAACATGACATTTCCTTAAACCCCTTTTTATTATTAGAATACCAAGACATGTACACACCTCCTATGCTAATTGATCAGCTACGATATGTCTTAGTGAAGGAAACTGGTTTAACATAGGTGTTAATTCAGACCGCAAAATTCTGCAGTATTCTTTCCCATTCAGTGCAAGTAATTTTCATCCTTGTCCTCTTTGCTTCCTCATTCACCCCATAGTCATTTACTCAACTATGGGGTTGTGAGGATTGCAGTAGCTGTAGTCTACATGAAGAAACTGTTATATTCACACCAAATATATGATATGCAAATATACAACTGTAATTCATCTGTTTCTTTAGGCTAATTTATATTTTAATGAATTTGGTCATTGGGAATTGAAGTACTTTAGCTTCAAAAATAGAGCTTGTTGAAAACCTCTCGCTGAAATACATAATTTTCAAGCAGGTTTTCAGCCAGCTCAAATCATTGTTGAGATCCTTTATTTAGTGAACCAACATCTCAATAAATAAGACAGAGATATGACTTTTACATAACAGCCCATAGTTTTGTACATGAAAAAGAGAAAGCCGTGCACCACTGGGATAGTTAAACAAGCTATTTCTGAGGTACAATGCAGTCATAAACCACGTTTTGAAAATTAGTCTAAAATGACTTTGCCATTATTTTTTTGCAGGAGTAGCTTTTTTCAGAAGAGAATTCAAATTAAAAGATGCCATCAAGACTTAACAGACAAGTTCTAGTCATAACTGTGCAATGCAGTTATGAGTGGCTCGTGTCAGCCAGCTGCAGGAATGGACCGATGGGAGCACTCACATGCCAAAAGTGGTGGGTGTCCCAGCCTGGTGCCACCACAGCTCATCTGAGAAAGGCTGCCTGTATCAAAACTCTCACACATCTGAAAGAACTGTAAATTGAGAGCAGTCTTTATACTAGCACATGACATAGTGCTTCTGGGGGAATATCCAGCACACACTTGGTGAAGCAAATTCAGGCATTAACCAAATTTCTTTGGGAAAGGATGTAAGCCTTGTCCACACCGGGTGTGGCGCTGACTAGCCAGTGCCTTCTGAATTCACACAGAAGCTTAAAGGCAGTAATTTTCCATATAGAAAACATCAAATTTGAATTTTACCTGGGCTGAATTTAGTCTGACATCTGCAGAAACTAGATTTTCCATTGGCAACACTCAGAGGAAATCCAAGCTTTTAAAGAAACCCCCGCACAATGGACATTTTGGAGCTTTTGTTCATTAGCTGGGGATTACTGATCTCACTGTTGCTGGAAAGCCTGCAGTGTCATGGTCAAGCTGGAGTCCTGCATGGTGGCAGCTGTTGGCTCTTTAAATATATTACTTCAGTTTGGATGGAAAAACATGCAGATTCAAGATCACAATCAGGAGGATGGGGAAAGACAGAATGAGATTAAGAGAGATATCACTAACAAACCTCACACACTGAAAACAATGGCAGTAAAATCACAATGACAGAACAATCATTTATGTCATACCAGTTTGAAAGAACATCGATTTAAAAGGTGTACTCAGATCCATTTATTGCAAGGACTAAAAAAATACGGAAACTGTTAAAGTGAATACAAATACATCCTTTGCTATATTTTAAATCACCAGCATAGCTTTACCCAATTAGAATGAAATTCATCTTATAAGAAATATCTAATTAGATATGGTAAACTTATTTTATTTTAAAAGAAAGACATTGATGACTCCTAATTATACACATACATGTTCTCTAAGTAAATTAGTTATTGTCTAAGCAATTATGTGGAACGTGTCCTTATACAACAGTGTCATCTAGTGGTCACCGGTCAGGCCCTGCTTCAGCGGCAAGATGGAGATGGTCAAAAAGAGAAGTAGTAACACCGGTTTTTTTTGTTTGTTTAATAGATCGCATTGTTTCACACGACCAAATAATTCATTTATTGTGTTCATGTTAATGACAGGCCTTTCAGCAGACTAGCAGAAGGCATCAACGGACTGGTACTGGGACACGGGGAGCAGGAAGGGAAAGCCTATCAGCCACCAGCCCAATGCAAACTAGGGCTGTACCAGGTGCTTTCTGCCATGTTAGCAACAAAGACAGATTTAGGCTGTTTCTCTGCCTCCAGATTTGTTCCCTGCGGTCCTTTCGGTCCAGATTTAAAGTTCAAGTTGGGGAAAGTTTTGCTGCCAATTGTGTGCGTTCAGCAGCAAGCGGATCCTGGTGGGCCCACGCTGCCGCTCAGTCCCCGACTGCTCCACAGCCTCGCCTGGCCGACAGAAACCCCCGGCTGCCCCCCGTATGACTCAAGCAATGCAGATCAATTCATGCATTCAAGTCAGCAGGCCCTTGCATTGAGCTTTTCTGTTTGCCATACGCCTCTATTGTATTCAAGAAAGCTCACTCTTATTTTGCTTCCTATCAACCAGCTAACTGCGCGCTGGGTGAGAACACTGCAAGCACGTGCTGCCTCCGACTGCGACACTAGAGACAAAACACCCAGTGGAATAAATAACTACATTTTACAGGCCTGCATCCTGGAAGGATTCATAATTGATGAGAAACAGAAAAAAGCTGACGTGACAGCATGCCCTAAAAGCAATGCACCACCACGGCCCTGAATAACCTAGCATCAGCTGAGCCCTATATATACCAGTAAATCTTCTTTTCTGAAAAAGAACTTCATGTTCTAGAACTAGCTGGAAGTTCTGGATAACAACATTGTGAGTATACAGTCTTGCTATGGACATGTACCGCAGGCTTTGGTGAAAGCCAGGTTTTATAAGGTATATGCCTCTGAGATCTAATACTGATAATAAGAGTCAGACATGCAAACCCAGACAGTATTTCTAAGGTCCTCACTATAATAGGCTACTCCTCTGCCCAGAAAAGCCATGGGGCCCAATATCAGCAATCGTCACAAATCAGACATCACAGAACTGTCAGACTGGCAAACTGTGATCTTTGCGACAATCAAACAAAATTCAGGCTCCATCTCAATTCACAGGAATGCACTGCTTTTTTTCAAGAGTCTACCAGTGCAAGTGTATTCCTGGAAGACTTGAGCCCTTATTTCTCAACAAACAGATATCATATTTGGGATCATTAAAAAACTGGATTAAATTCAGGAGATCGTTTTTAGTATTTTCTACAAAAATTTGACAGTACTTTACACACAGATCTTCAGTGTCCAGTAATTACAACTAGTATTGTCTTATATGTAATATTGCCCCTGCTCAATGACATTATGGAAAGGAAGGAAGGAAGGAAGGAAGGAAGGAAGGAAGGAAGGAAGGAAGGAAGGAAGGAAGGAAGGAAGAAAGAAAGAAAGAAAGAAAGAAAGAAAGAAAGAAAGAAAGAAAGAAAGAAAGAAAG
>Ga0065711_1005172_pt1 | contig 29216 bp, 29 predicted proteins | sample Hoacrofraction12_FD_59098 | JGI IMG/M metagenome (GOLD analysis project Ga0065711, IMG submission 59098) | Hoatzin crop microbial communities from Cojedes, Venezuela - Epithelial fraction 12 v2 (version 2) | ecosystem: Host-associated > Birds > Digestive system > Esophagus > Crop | place... | reverse complement strand
CCGCCTGGACGCGGTGCTGTGCAGCCTGCTCTGGGTGACCCTGCTTCGGCAGGGGGTTGGACTGGGTGACCCACAGAGGGCCCTGCCAACCCCTGATGTTCTGTGATTCTGTGGGATGCTCTCTGGGCTTCTGCTGGTTGAAGGGATAATTTCCTTGCCGCTGTACTGGAGAGCTGGAAAAACCATACTATTTCTGGGAAAGACGAGGTTAAGTCTTAGCTGCTGTGGTTGCTTTCTGTTCGTCGTAAGCCGCCCCTTTCCCCCATGCAGAGTCATCCTCTGCAGCCTGTGCTCAGGCGCTTGGCCCTGCTGTGCTCCATCGAGGAGAGGCAGCGGTGGGGGCTGCACGGTGCCTGCCTGCAGGCAAGAGGGGCTTTCTCCAGACGTCCTCCAGTCTAAGAAGCCCCAGTGCTCACCATGTCCTGAAATGGCTTCTGATGCCACTGGGTGCCCCGCTCTTGGTGACACGGATACCAGCGCAGGATTGCTGCCCTGGGATTCACCAGGTGCCTCACCTGGCTGCTGCTCACCCGAGAGCACCAGCAAAAAGCCACATGTGGACTCGTCCCTAGCTAGGAACCCTTTGCGTTGTGGCTGGTGCTCATTAAGAGCCATTTGAAATCATAATGTACTTCCACTGAAGATTTTAGGTGTAAGAGGGGAACATGGACATCTTCTGCGTAGCCTTTTCACAGTCATCTTTCTGTTGAGAAGGAGCCTCATCTTGCCCCAGAGCAGGTTCCTTGTTTTTCCTCTTCCTCTCTTACTTGCCACCATGTGACCCTTGTGTTTCCGATACCCTCATAGCAAGGTGGGAAGCAGTTTGCTCTGGGACTTGTCCTTCTCAGCAGCTTCACAGTGAGGACTCTGCCTCTGTTGGCCAAGGCAGCAGGCTCCTTTCTCAAGAAATGCACCTTGACTTGCATGGTGGAGAGCTGAGATCTTTCCAGGCGGTCGTTGGATGTGATAGTGAGTGATGTCCTCACCAACCATGGCACTTCCGTGGAGAAAAGTGACAGGGTGATGGGAATTAATGAAAATTGAAATTAGAGCCGGTAACACTGTGTGATACGGGAGCGTGTGGGGTGACGCCTCCCACAGCTGTGGGGACATCTTCCCTGGGCTCCTGTACTGTGCTGGTCTGGCACAGCTCGTCCATTAACGATGGCAAGGTGCTTGCCCAAAAGGGAGTCTGAGCACCGCTAATGGATCCTTTTGCTTTTGGCCTCTTTGCAACTGAAATTAGCTTCTGTAATTAAAGTCTCTGCTTTGCACAGTCATTCTCTGCTGGAATAAAAAAGCCCTGAGGGGGTTTCTTTTATTTTCAAGGAAAACAAAATATTACCACTCTCTGGAAAGGGAATTTCTGTGTTCTCGATTTCACTTTTATCTGCAAAACCCTGTGTTTTCTCGAGGCTCTGGCTTTGCGTTTCCTAGCTGCCGTGTTCAACTAGAGGACAGAACAGATGCCTGTTCCCCTATCCAGTGGCTGTGACCCACGAGGTGTCTGCCTGCGCCAAGCAGCGATCCCACTGCTCCAGACTGGTGCTTCGGCAAAGCAGGGCTGGGAGAGCTGCTGGCCCAGCCAGTGTCAGGGCATTTGAAAAGGTCTTTGGGCTTGGGGGGGTGGAGTGCCCTGCAGGCAGCTGTGTTCTCAGGGTGCTGCTGGGTATAAATTGTGTGTGTTCAGTCCTTTTAAACCTGCGGTGGGTGTCCTGCCCTGGTTGTTCTGCTTCTTGGAGCTCTCTAGAGCATGAGTGGAATCATAGAATCATAGAATGGTTTGGGTTGGAAGGGACCTTACAGATCGTCTTGTTCCAACCCCCCTGCCATGAGCAGGGACATCTTCCACCAGCCCAGGTTGCTCAGAGCTCCATCCAACCTGGCTTTGAACCCTGCCAGGGAGGGGGCAGCTACAGCTTCTGTGGGCAGCCTGGGCCATAGCTGGGTCATTTGTTTTATTTAAACAAGTAGCGGTGATAATACTTAACCCAACCTCGTCTAATGAAGGGTGCAACGTTTCTCCTCCAGGATGGAGAGGTGTACTGCATAGATGCCCGTTTCTATGGCAACATCAGCCGCTTTATAAACCACCTCTGCGAGCCAAACCTCATCCCGGTGCGAGTCTTCATGTCGCATCAGGACCTCCGCTTTCCCAGGATCGCCTTCTTCAGCACGAGGCATATAGAAGCCGGAGAAGAAATCGGGTAGGTGCTGTTCCGGGGGCTGCCCCCGCCTTGCTGTGGGAAGGATGAGCGCAGGGGGACGAAAGCTCTGCTGCTCCTGAGCTGGTTCCCTCCACCCGTTTGCTCCTGGGACAGTATCCCCAGGGATCCCCCAAGGATTTCCATCCCCTCAAGCCTGGTAAAATCCCAAATCGTGGCAGCTCCGAGGGTTGCTGACCCTGGTGTCTTGCGCCGATGCGTGGTGCCTCTTGCTCCTGCGTGCTGCCGCTTTGCAGTGACCCCGTCTCTCTCTCTCTCTCTTGCAGCTTTGACTACGGAGACAGGTTCTGGGACATCAAAGGCAAATACTTCAGCTGTCAGTGCGGTTCACCCAAGTGCAAACACTCGAGCTCAGCGCTGGCCCAGCGGCAGGCGAGCACCTCGTCCCAGGACACGCAGGAAAACGGGCTCCCGGACACCAGCTCTGCCACGGCAGCCGGCCCCTTTTGAGGCTCCGCTCCCCAGAGACTGACTGGTTTTAACCCTATAGATTCACATACTGTCTGAATTTCCATTTAAAGAGAAAAAGAAAAAAAAAAAACAAAACAAAACCACCACCTGCTCAAGAAAAGCCAAGGGTTAGTGACGCTTAGGGCTGTGCCACCGACTGTTACTTGAGGAATAAGTGAAAGCAAATCCCGCCTGGGTGATGTTGTTCTCCCCTCCCCGGTCCTGGCAAGCTGCTGGTTTTCACAGTTGCGTGTGGAGGGGTGGCTGTTGCTTTTTTTTTTTTCCATGCGAGCTGTCCTGGCCTCCGTCTCTTAATGTGCTGCGTGTTGTCAGAGCCCAGGGAGAGCCGCCCGTCCGCCGAATGTTGTTAATTGAATGGATCGCTCATGCCAAGTCATCTCCAGTTCACTTGTAATAAACTTTGAATACTTGATGGGACTTTCTTTCTGAAAGCCGGGGGAGCGGGCAGGGGGAGGGAGGTGCTGGCGTTGGCGTTTGCTTGGCACAGCCCCGGGGCAGGTCCTGCTGGTTGGTTTTTGTTGGTTTGTTTGGTTTTTTCGTTGGTTTTTTTTTTTTTTTTTTAAAATCACAAATTTCTCCCCCATCTCGCAGGACGTTGCGGTGGGGCCTTTCCCTCGGAGCCGGAGGGCGTTTCTAGCAAATGCCCTCCTTCCTACCAAATCCGCCGGCTTTTTTCTCTTCCGCTGAGAAGAAACCCGCAGTCTTTAGCATCCCTGTGGTCGCTGGCTCTCTCCGGAGCCGGCCAGAGCCGCTTCCCCTAAGACCCTGCTCCCTCCCGGGCTTTCTCCGTTCCCCAGCAGCTCTCGCCGGCGGCGCTTGGCCGTGTTACTGTCGCAGTGTTTGGTTCGTCCGTGGAAGGATTTCCCTCTCCCCGGCGCGTTAGCTGATTTACGGAGGGAAGGTTGCAGGGGATTGTACAAGACACTAACTGCTGAAGAAAACCAGTTTTTCTTTTTTTAAAAATAAAGCGAATGAGATCTATATTATAGAGACCCTCGACGTGCGTCCGCCGGCTGGGGCAAACAGCGGACAGGACATGTCGCGGCGAGAAGATCCCAGATGCCACCAGCTCGTCTGTTCCCATCACGTTTCTCAACGCGGGGCACCTTCGATTAATTTTTAAGCCACACGCTATGAGGTTTCAAGAAACGGATTTATTTTTTATCATTACCGAAACATTGGGGACTAGCGTTAAAAACTAAAAAAAACTAAAAAAAAACCCACAAAAAAACAAAACAATGACAAAAAGAAACCACAAAACAAAACGGTGCTGATTCTGGTGTGATTTTTGCTCACCACGTGAATATAAACTATCAATTGTATAAAAAGAACAAAGTGATTTTAGTATAAAAACGCAGGAAAAAAAACACAAAACTTTTTTTAAATTGTTAGTATTGTAGTGTGAATAAATTTGCCATCACCTTTTGTGTGGTGGCTGGGCAGGTCATTATCTTAATTTTTTTTTTTTTTGCATATATCTTTAAATACTGTAATTAGTGCAGTAACAGGTTTTTTTGTTCATCTCTTCTAGAACATTCATAATGCCGTCATGTTTATTATTATTATTATTTTTTTTCTGTTAATGTTTTTGACAGTTTTAAAGGAGCAGTCTTTTGGCTCTGATCATTTTCTTGTTCTGTTTTCAATGAAATCAATAAAAAAAAGAAAAAAAAAGTGCTTTAAAAGGAGTTTGGCCTTTCTGTCTGCCGTGCTGGTTCGGCTGGAGCGGAGGGACTGGCGCTGAGACCTCTCCTCCTTGGGCTGAAGAGGAAAAGTAAGAAAGCGAAAAAAACCCCTGCATGCTTTTGAGCAAGGAGAAAGAAGCCTGGCTGGCTGTTCGCTTTTTGTTCTGGGGGGTTTGGGGGTTGGCTTTTAACTTTTGTGCAATCCCTCAGTCTCAAAGGTGTCCTCTGTGGGAGCCCGGACTCTGGCCGCGGGGTTGGCAGCGCCGGTGCCCACCGCCGTGCTGCGGCCAGCACAGGCTTCGAGCAAGCCATGGTGCCTCCCCGTCGCCTCCACGGAGGCAAGAAAATAAGGTAAAATAAAATAGGCCAAGGAAAGGGGTGAGGGGGAGAATCTCCTACTTGGGAGCAAACCCCAGGGATGCTCACCAGCGTGGGAGGAGGAACCGCGGGGCTCGGCGGGCTTTTGGCTGTGCCGGCAGTGCGGGCTGGGACGGGGGCTGGGCTTGGGGGCTGCTGCGGGGTGAAGGTCCTGGGGGAGCGGTGCCGGGGGGTCCCCCCGAGCTCCGGGGTGCTGGGTGGGGGCTGCCAAGGCTGCGTGACAAAGCGCAGCCAGCATGGTCAACCTGTGTCGGGAAAACGAGAGGCTCTGAGTCACAGCCAGTCGATAGCTCATAAAAATATTCATAACCGGTAGGAGAAGCCCAGCCTGGTGCCAGCCAGGAATGGGAGAAATGTGGTGGGCTTCGGCCGAGGCCTTGTATGCTTGCCCACTGCTCACCCACCCAGCAGGAGCCTTCGCTGCCCGCAGAGCCCTGAGGTGCCCTCATCATCCTCGCTCCCAAGTCGGGTGGCTTGAGGGCAGCTGGTCAACAAAATCCGATGTCTTTAGTCTGGGTTTGTTTGATGAGAAATGATGGGGTTTTGCTGCTGGAATGGCGAAGGGGGCTGTTCGGAGCAGCCAGAGCTGTCGGAGGAAGCGAGCAGGACCCTTGGAGGCACCCACGTGCCCTTGCGCATTGAGACCATTTAACAGGCTGATGCTAATTATAATAACATTCCAATATTGTATAACGAAACACTATAATGAAAATAATACGCTTTAATTCAAGGTGAGAAGTAGAAAACCCCCAGAGAAATCTGATTTCTGCAGGTAGTTTTCCTGAAATCCGTTATTTTCCTGGGGTTGAGGGTGGGAAACACCTGTGGTTTTGGCAGCGGGTGAGGTCACACGATGCTGGCCCTGGGTGCCGGGAGGATTTGCACCCGGCAGAGATGGGCAGAGGTTGGCAGATAGTCGCAGGTAACCCCCAGCACCGCTGCGTGGTTCCTTTGCTCTTTTGTACAAAGAACTGCAAATTAGACGCACACATTCAATGCCCCGCCGCATTTCCACAGGTGAGGAGGAGCAGGGAAGGGCTGTGCGTTTCAACAGGAATCCCTGCCTGGCCAGCGGGCCCCAGCTGGGCGGCTGCTCCGGGGCTGGGGGAGGCGAAGGGGCCGTCGCTGCCCGCCCGACACAGCCCGCGCGGGGCCGGGGGCTCTGGGCTCGGGGTACGTGGGGCGAAGCCTCCACAGCCGTTCTGCCGACCCCGCTCGACTAGGGGGCAGGGGTTTGGAGAGCTGCTTCATTTCAAAGGACGAGGCAATTTTCATGTTCATGTTGTGCCCTGAAGCTGAGCTGCTCTGCTGCTAATTGCTGGCTCCTCACAAAGCGCTGGTGCCAAGCCTTCGCTGCGCACACCCCGGGCTGCCCGAGGAGGTGTCTGCAGCTTTGATTTTGCTTTTAGTTAAGAGAAAGCTTTCTTTTCTTTTAATGCAGTGAGAGCATCTGCTCCGGGGTTTGCACTCGAGCAGCCGGTTGTGACTTTGCTTGGGGCAGTTACGGCACGGGAGGATTTCTTTTCTTTTTCACCCCCCCGCCATGTGAGACGCGAGGCCTCGCAGCCGCCCTGCACGGGGCCCAGAGCCTCCCCTCAGCTCCCCTCAGACGCAAAGAAACCTTCAGCCTTTCATTTGCCTTGTCCCGGGGGTTGTGGCACTGCCACGCGATGTGTCGGGACGTCCCCACAGTCACTGCAGCCGCCCTGGGGAGCGGGACGGGGGCTGAATGCTGGATGTGGGTGCTGAGCTCAGGCGGAGCGGGGGGCTGAGCTTGCTCATCCCGCAGCATCCGACCCTCACCCACGCAGCTGGGAGGAGGGCAACAGGGCAGCCCCCCTGATTTCACAGAGCTGGAGGAGACACCGCTCTCCTTCCGCGTGTGGGACATCCCTGCTCCCCTTCTTCTTCCCCCTGGCTCCCCCCGGGCGAAGGCTGGGGACCCCCAGGCCACAGCAGGGATGTGCGGTGGGTCCACACCGAGCTGGGTCCTGCGCACAGCGCTGGCTCTGCGGGACAGGGTGCGACGGCCCTTTTTGGGGTGCTGCACCGCACTCACAGCCGGGGCGCAGGGAGGGGGGATGAGCTGAGTCGCTACAGGAGCGGGGCCGGGCAATTTGGGGTGCCTCGTTGGGGGGGGCAGGCTGTGGCACACCTGCACCCCACTCCTGGGGGGCATCACCCCCCTCTAGCTATAGGGGAGCATCGTAGAGGGGCCGGTTGCCTGCTCCGGGGCCAGCAGAGGAGCCGTGGATGGATCAGACCCGGCGGCACGGGATCGCACGGCGTCTCCCTGCACAGACCCCCTGCACACCGAGCAGGTGACGGAGCCGGGGGCTCGTCTCTGCGGGGGCTGCTGGGCACGGGGGGGGGGTGAGAAAGGCACTTGAATGGCAGCGCCCATTGCCCTGCAGCTGAACTGGCCCGGCAAAACCATAAAGTGACCCTGAAATGCTGGAGCTGGTCTGGCTGCTCCTCTTTATAGGCTCCGTCTCTGCCTTCGTTCCGCAGCGCTGACCTCCCTCACCGAGGAAATGTGAGCGAGGGCAATGGTTATCCCTCAGCCCGGGCGCAGCAGGTAGGAGTTATAAAACCTCTAGAAATGTGTGCTTTCACCCCACGTCTCATGCCTGAGCTTTTGCCAGAGCTGGAAGAAATATTAGTTTATCTCGCTGATAGCACAGAATATTTCCCTCGTCTGCCGAAAGAGCTCCCTTATCACCCTTTTAATTTCCTTTTTAGTGCTGCAGGGCAGGATGAAAAGCCACAGGCGCTATCGCTGTTGGCAGGGAAAGGCCTGAATGTTCTGGCTGCCGGCTACGAGAGCCTCGCACCCGGCTGCGGCTCAAGCCCAAAGTCTGCGGACAGGGTGGGAAGCGGGCGAGGGGAGAGGTGCTGGTGCCGGGGGAGGTCAGGCTGAGCTCCCCCATCCCTGCCCCAGGCAATAGCACTCATGGACTAAATGCCCAGAAAAAGTAAGTATTTCTTAACGCTGCCTGGGAGCGGAGGTGCGATGCTGATGCTTTAATTGTGAGGGGGAGGCTGAAGGGGGTCAGTCCCATGCCTGACTCTGCCTTTTAATTTCTGTTTAACCAATGTGAGCGTCATTAAAGAGGACTCAGCACCTGACGACTGTGTTAATCAGCTGGTGGGGCTCCCACGTCGCTGGCAGTGCTGGGGGGGACGACGTCTTGCTGGATGTACCCAAGTGCCCGGGGAAGGCGGCAGCGCCCGGCAGCGCGGTGCTGAGGGGAACCGAAGCCCTAGCCCCATGCCGAGGAGCGCGGTGGAAGCTGCTGCTCTGCGCAGGATGCGGCTCAGGCCACTGAGACCCAGCCCTGGCCATCAAGGGCTTTGTACCCAGCCTGGCGAGCCTCGCTGCTCTGAGACCCAGGCAGAGCCCAACCCTTGGGTTACCTCTGCTCTTACCGCGGCATCAGACAGAACCCAGGGACCCTTGCAGCAAGGAAATGCCCCCCACGGCTGGAAATTTTGTGTTTATGGTGAATAAATGCCTCCCAGCCCCTCTGGGGTTGGTGGGGAAGTGGAAGAAAGGGAACTCGGGCAATGAGGGAGTCTTGACCATGTTACAGCATGGCCAGCCCGTGCTCAGCACTGGCAAAGGCGACCAAAACACTTGCGGTTGCTTAGGCAGCTCTTTGCCATCCTTGGTCTCGGAGGCCTGAAGGGTTTGCAGATACCCAAGGCGAAGGCCTTCACCCTTGCCCCCTCCCTAGACCTCTGCGACCGGGGGTGTGTGCCCCAGGGCTGCCAATGCTGTTCTTCAGCCATCGCAGCCTGGTGTTCGGCTGGGATGAAATCCATCGTTACAGCAAACTTCCCCGGCTGACCGCGTAGGAGCAGGGCACCAGCGCAGTAAGCCAAGACTTTGTTTAAATACTTGGAGCTCTGCTGTCTAGCGAGAATGACAAGAGATTACATTAGGCAAAGGGTTGGCTATTTTAAGAGGGATCCATTTGCCAACTCTCCTGGCTGCAGAAGTCTTTAATAAAACTGCTGCAGGAATAGAAAGCGTTGGACACGCATGGATCCTACACGCCCAGTTAACCGCCGAGGGTGTGTTGGTAAATGGCAGAAAATGCCTCTAAGCCCAGGCAGAGCCAAGCGCCTGTGGCCGGAGGAAATTTTTCAGAGGCAGCCGGGGAGCAGGGCAGGGACAGGGAGCTGCGGGGACACCAGAGGAGCTGCAGCTGCATTTTGTGTTGGGGATGTTTTTCCCTTCCCCAAAGGGAAAGGGTAAGTGGTACCAGCTGGCCCTCCTTACAGGCAAATTAATTCTGATCCCGTGCTGCTGCTGCCTTGCCGGGGATGCTTTAAAAGACCAGTGCTGGGGAGCTGTGTGCTGGTGCCTGACCTGGGCTCTGCTGTGTGAACGTGGGGTCAGTGGGATGCTCTGTAGCTAAATGAGCTGTAGTGGAGGTAAGATCAGAATTTGTGGTGTCTATAGGGTGGAACGTATAAAGATTTTGGGGCTAGAAATCCTCTCTGCTGGGAATTTGTTTACTGTTTTGGGCTTATCCCTTGAGAGCCCAGGAGGGTGGTTGCTGGGGGTGTACAGCACCCGATTACTGAGAGCTTCCCCTGTCCTCTGAAGGAGTCTCTATCTGTATTTCCAGAGTGAGGTTAATTTGAATGGTGATGTATTTGTCTGTGATTTGTAATCAGCTTTAAAAAAAAAAATCTGCAATCTTTGTTTGAGAAGCAGAAAGACCTGCAAGAAATCATTGAGGTTTTACTTCCCTCTTTCAGAAAAGATTGTGGCAATGAAATAGCGGTGATGGGTAAATAAGAAAAGCCTTCTGTGTGGCTCCATTGAACCGGATAAAGTATAAAGCCCTGCTCATGCAGGACTCAGGCTGGGAAGAAAACTTTCCACCTGAGCAACAGCAATTAGTGCACTTGCCTTGGTCTTTGTTGTGCTCTGTAAATATAATTCTGACCAGCAGATAAGCTTTACCCAGACATAACAAGACAAATATCCTTTTCTTCTGCCTCTACTGGGTAGAGAATTCCTCTCTAGTTGTGCAGCTGTTGGAGGAAAATAGCTGGAATAAATTGCTGGGGAAGTTGTGAGCAGCAAAAGTGGCCCGCAGCATTAGCAAAATGACAGTATAAATGAGTAAAAAAATATTGGGGAGAACATTCTCTGTTGTATCATGAACATCCCTTCAACACAGGCTGGGGCTGGGAGAAGTTCAGCAACTTTTGTGGCATGAAAGCGTTTTGTTTTGCTGAGGATCGTCTGTGTTTCCCCTCCTGCTGTGGCAGGGAGCTGCTTTTCTGCCCACGGTGCAAATCCAGAGCAGCCGCAGTGCTCCTGGGCAGAGCGGGTCGACTTTGGTGCCCGGCGGGATGCTGGAGCTGCAGAACTTGGGGTGGGGAAAGAGCGGGAGCTGATGACTTGGCAGACAGGTACGTGATGCTCAGCGTCAGCACCCAGTAAGCCCATAGGGACTGGGGTCAGGTAGTGCCAGGCTGCTGGTTTTAAATGGGAAGCAAAAATGAGTTCAGGCAACTTTGCGCTGATGCCCTTTGTGCCTAAGCTGTTCCTGCATTTCATTTGGGTATAAACTTTCTTCTTGAACTGGAGTGTTGCTAAATGGCTCGGCTATGAGACGTGGACGTGTGCTGCCCTGCCCCAGGGTGGGTGGCATTTGGTGGTGGGTGAGCAATCCCCTGCCTTGCCTCTTGCTTACCCCATGCAAAGGCTTTGTATGTTTTAAGGGGTGGCATGGATCCTCCTACCCAACCCTCCACTCAGTGCAGCTTCTCAGTAGCTGGAAGATATATCTCTTTGCCTCAGTTTCCCATTGGTAAACTGGGAATAAAATTTCCCAGTGGATTGGGTGATCCTCTGCACTCCTGACCTGCCTACGGGCATGTGAAAGCCTCACCCCAAGTCACGAACAGAGAGTGAGGGTGCTGCTGTGCTGGATCCTGCGTGTGCCTCAGAGGAGGCCCTCCTGCTCCCACAGAAAAATAGAATAAAAAGCCAGGGATTTAGGGCCAAACTTGCAAAGAAACAGGAGGAGATGAAGAGTCTGGTATAATAATGGTTTTTAAGAGGAGCAAGATGCTTCTGCAAAACCTGAAAAACATTCTCAGTCGTTTGGGCAGATACACAGTGTTAGTTAACTATTTTTTGCTGTGGAAGTACTATTGCAAACTTCATTAATCGGTTGTAGAGTAGGGAAGAGAACACTAAATGACCTGCAAACCTCCCATCCCTGTCTCTCCGTGCAGTGTATCTGCTGGCAAAGGTGGTGTTGAACCCCCAGGCTGGCTGTGCTCTGGATTTGGGGGTCTAGCTGCTGAATATGTGTTTCTGTGTTTTATATATATATATAAAACATAATATTATATATATAATATACAACATGTAGAATATATATATTAATACGCTGCTGTGCTGGGCACTTCCCTGGACACAGCCACCTCCCAGTATGGCTCTCCAGCTCTCCCATAGCAGGACACCCAGCAGCACAGCGTCTGCTATTATCAACACGGCGCCTCCCCAGATACCATGACCTCTGCTTCGGGGCGCGATACTGCAAACGGTTTCTCTGTGCAGAGTTTCAGCTTTACGCAGCCTGCTGCGTCTGACGTTCTGTGAGGGACGTGTTTCAGTACGCCCGGGTGGTGACCGTGCCTGTACCGTCGCTGGGAGCTGTTTGCTGGCGCTGCAGCTCTGTTTCTTGGGGAAAAGAAGAAACTCTGGTGCTTGTCAGACCCTCTGCTGTTGTGGGAACTTGCTGTTGGTTGCCTCTGCGTTTACCCTATGTGCAGAAGCCACTGCTGTGGGTCAAAATGCATGTTGTTTTGGGTGGTGCCTGGATCGCAAGGTCTATCGGCCTATGAAAAATCAGGTTTTTCTAGTTATTTCACAGAATCGCACAATCGTAGGGGTTGGAAGGGCCCTCTGGGGATCACCCAGTCCAACCCCCTGCCCAAGCAGGGTCACCCAGAGCAGGCTGCACAGGACCGTGTCCAGGTGGGTCTTGAATATCTCCAGAGGAGACTCCACAACATCCCTGGGCAGCCTGGGCCAGGGCTCTGTCACCCTCAGAGGGAAGAAGTTCTTCCTCGTGTTCAGCTGGAGCTTCCTGTGCTTCAGCTTGTGCCTGTTGCCCCTTGTCCTGTCGCTGGGCACCACTGGAAAGAGTCTGGCCCCGTCCTCCTGACACCCACCCTGCAGATATTTGTAAGCATTATTTGCAAGTCTCCCTAATTCTTCGTAAATTGAATGCAGAAAAACATCCCGCAAGGGGCTTGTGGCTTGGTTAAGCACAGACTGGCCCGGCCTCCCAGCATGGAAAGGGTGACGTGGCTGCCCAGGGCAAGGAGCTGCCCGAGGGGAGCTCTGGGTGCCGAGCCTTCCTTGCAGCCCACGTCGTTCCTGGGTCGTCACTGCCCTGCGGACCTGGAGTGAAGGAGACTGGCTTCTGCAGTGCCTGGCTCCTGCTGATGTTGGGCAGAGGGTGGGGACAGAAATGGGGTCATTGGGAGCTGCTGGGAGCCCCCCCAGAGCCACAGTGGAGGTGATCAGCCAGCCCTGAAACGTTGTGTTTCTCTGGAACAACAGTTTTGCTGCATATTGGATTCTGTTAAAGGAATTCAATTTAGAAAACATTATGCCAGGGAGAGGAGGAGAAGGGCAAAACATGATGGCTAAATAATTTCAATTAACCATTCCAGACCTTTCTTGCTAATTCATTTGAAAGAAGTGCTGCCTAGTCTACAGATCTGCAGAGCTGAGATCCTCTCACAGCATCAGCGAACACAGCTTTGGTCACATCCACGATGACTTCTTCCAGCTGGGGGCTGGACCTAAGGACAGGCTGTTTTGGTATTATTGAGCCTTATTTCTTGAAGCAAAACAGAGAAAGAAAAATCTGGACTGTGAAATGGAGCCCAGATACCTCTTACGCAGTCAGTCCTTGCTGCCACTTCACTTGGCACGTATTACAATTTTCAAGCTAATTTTTCAGTCGGTGTAACCAGCCAAGTCCTGCCTAGAACGAGGCAAATTATCTAACTCTGTTCTGCTTTGGAAAAACAGCCCAGATCCAAATGTGAAGCTTTACCAGAAGCCTTTGGTGATCAACGATGCTTTTCAAAGCTAGCAGATATTCATGCTAGAGAAAGTGAAATTCACTGTCACGACCATTGATTTTTCTTCATTGACCTTTTAAGTAGTTGCCCTTGGTGTGAAGAGCCCAACAAGCGTAGGGCTGCTTTGCTTACCCAGCTGCTCCTCAGGCCGATTCCTGCATTTGGATGACAGAAATATTTACTTATGGATGTGAGTACTGGATTTTCCTAGGATTTCAGCTCAAAATCCAAGGTATCTCAAACACGTGGAGGCTGGGAAGTGCGGTAAAGCCCTGACTGACCTGTCCGGGCTTTAGCCTTGCCATATCTCTGCTGGCTTGAATTTTGGCAGGGACCATCTTCCCTGAGCTTCCCAGCCAGCTCTCATTTCTTTGGTCCCCTTCTCCGATGTCCTCAAAGAATGACAATGAAATGTTGAAAATAGGTAGGGGTTTTTTTTCCAAAATGTTGACATGCCTCTCCTATTCACTTGTCTAAATATGTCTTCCTTCTGGTTGTTGTTCTTTCTTGTGCAAAGTCTTAATTTTAATTATGAACTCTTTGGGTCGAAGACCATGTGGCTGTGCAAGTTCATGAACTGTGTGGCTGCTGGTGCAAATACCTCAGAGGGTGCAGTATAAACTCTCAGATCTTTTGGTGCCTTTCTTTGCTAGCTTAATGCAAAATGGTGCTTTTCTTCTTGCTCTCCTGAATCTATAATCTTTCTACTCTTTTCCATTTTGCCCTAGTTTTATGCCCTAACCTGATATTTGTCTTGCTCTTCTCACTGGTGAGGTGTTCTCCCACATCTGCTTATGGCAGAGGGAAACAAAAAAAGCTTTGATTTTCCTCTTTGCAGGAAAAGCAGCTCCCACACAGGGTGACCTGACCTCGTGCTGCTCAGCCTCTGCTGGGGCTCGGTGTTTAAGGACAAACAGTTGCTCTTGTTTTACCAAAAAAAAAAAAAAAAATATAAAGGATTACCATGTGGCATTATCTCTCAGGATTTTGTTTTTCTGACCCTAGCTCCCCTCTCCTACCCCACGTTAGATGCGTGAGGCCACCTGGAAGCTGGGTTTCTTGTTGGGATGTGCAGAGGTTTTTTCTTGCTCCGCTACTTTTGAGCGAGATCTTGATGTTGGTGCATGCATCTTCGCTCTGCTGGAGAGACGCAGGCCTGGAAGCTGTCAAGGAGGTTCTTTTATGTGCGCTTTAAAGCAAAAAAAATGAAACTAGTGCCTGAAGAGTAGCTAGGACTAATGAAGCTGTTTTATCTTTGCCGCTTGTATGTATACAGGGTGGGGGTAAGGGGAATCCTACAGAGTGCAGCAAACACATGTAGGGCAAAGCAGTTAAGAGGATGAAAATGAAATCGATACCTAGGACCTAATTAAGAAGCTGTTTTTATTCACTTCCCAAGAGAAAGGCCCCCAGATCAGAGATGCCAAATGCTTGCTGGATTGCAGTCTCACACAGGCTGTGTTCTGCGGGCCGCTGACAACCCAGCAGCCTTCTTCAGTGTTATTTTCCACTGTGTCTTCAGTAGAGAACAGGAGGAGAAGGCAACGAGGGAAGAAATGACGACACAGTCTAATAGTCCTCCAGCTTTGGGAGCTGCTGCCCGGAGTTGAACAAACATTTGGGGTTAGTCTGTGCAGCCCCCAGACTCCTGTACCTGGTTTTTGCAGGCTTCGTGCTGGGAGAGGATTGCCTTCTGATTGAGGAGAGGACTTACAGGGCTCAAAGACAGGATGAGGAGGGAGCACCAAGGCTGCATAATGCTTCTCTTGGAAAGTATTGAGCTCTTTTGTTTTTATGCCTCTTGCAAAGCAAAATGAGCCTGATGTGTTTATTTCTCAGTGAAGTGAAAAAATGCAGCTGTTCCCAAGAACTAATCCTTTATTAAACTGTCTGAAATGGGAAGAGTAACAATCTCGGTGAAGGGAAACCCTCTAAAGAGTGAACTGAGCTGCTCAGTTATTGTGTATCATCAAATGTTTTAGGACTAGAGCAAGCAACCAATTTCTGATTTAAAATATTGAATTTTTGTCCTGGTTGTGTATAAAATGAACGAGGTGCTTAGAAACGTTGGCAAATGGACAGCTGAAGACCATGCCTGGTAGTGTAAGCACAGTGCTGGACCCGATGGGTGCAGGCTGACTGAGCTGGGAGTGAACCGAAGCGACGAGCAGAGCTGTGTGCAGCTACACTGCAGGCTGGTTCCTCTGTCCCGGTGGAGAGGCAAGACCTCCAAGGGGGCAAAATAGTCGTGCTCCTTTCTGATTTTCTCTTCCCAGATAGTGTAAATCAGTCGCAGCAAGGCTTGCCGATTCATAAGGGATTTGTTTTGCTTTTAACTTTTCCCCTGTTCATGACCTCTGCTGTTACTTTCTGGTCAGACACTCAGTCTTCTATTAACACGCCTCCAGGCTTCTCCTTGCTTTTGGCAGCCACCCTCTCTACAAGGTGTACTGTTCCTCTGCATGTTTTTTGGATAGAAGCATCAAGCTTTGTGGCTATGGCTACCTCTGCTCCATTCTTCTTCCCCAGAAATGGCTGGTGCACCTGTCCCTGCAGTGTCCAGGAGGGTGGTTCAATGGGGCTCATCTGGGCTGTTGTCCTTTCCAACCCTGCTGCCCACGATGGCTATGGGGCTAGTTAGAGAAGGTAGTGGCCCTGGCAGCTTTGTGAGCACAAGGATGCACAATTCCCCTTTGTTTCCACTTCGCTCGCACTACAAAAACAACTGGAGATCCTGTCAGGGATGCCTTGAAGCCACTGCCACAACCTTGCTGCCCGTACAGGAGGTACTGGCAACCTTGCTCAGCTCAAACACCAAACAAGTCAAGTCCTTCTCCCACAGCAGCTCCCGTTGCTCTTAACTTGGTCCTTCTTGCTCAAAAGTAAAAAGAGCTCAGTCTACTGAACACCAAGCGCTTTGAGCCACCGACTGACTTCTGGTCCTGGTGGTCTTGGCCTTTAGCCCTTGATGGGTTGCTCTGTAGCTTCAAGCTATGGGTCCTATGGAGAGGCAGAGTGGCAACAGTGCTGGGAGCTGAGCTGACCACCCTGCTCATCAGCATTAATGCACATTTCTATTTCACCCAAGTGATGATCCCTCTAATTTTCACGTTCCAGGAGACGATGTCAAGTGGATACTGAATGCCCCATTCACTGGCAGAGAATTGTGTCTCTCCCCTGAATGCTTGTGAGCTGTAATTACTATGTTTAACTTGTAGAGATGCCAGTATTTAAAGAGCTGGCTGTACATTCGCATTTTGCCAAGTAATAACTTGAATAATGAACACCACTGTTTGACAGGAACATGGGGACTCGCCTCTTCCCTGGGAGGGTGTGGGAAGAGGCCATCACGCTGCTGCGCTCATGGAAGAAAACTGACCCAGGGAGAGGAACACTCCTGGTCGTATCTGGTCTAAAGGTCCTGGGTTAGTTAACCGAAGAAGCATTTGATCTGATGATCACTCAGGCTTCTTAGATGTTGAAGAAATCATCAAACAGCTGGACATGAAAGGCAGACTGCTCATGCTGGATGGCCTTGCCTCCACCCAGCCTGCTTTCCTCAGCTGGGTGTTGGGTACCAGTTGTTCCTGAGTTTTGTGGCTTGCTTTCCCATGAAAGGTCCTAGTCCCACAGCATATTGAGGCAGGGGAACTTCCAAGGAGAGCAAGACTGATTCTTGGATTATTTTAAGACCATAGGCATTTTCTCTGATCCCAGAAAACCAAGTGATGGCACAGGAGTGTTTCTCACTAGGAATAATGCAACCATGGGCTTGAATCAATTTTTTTAGAGTAATGTGACCTCCCTTCAAATTTCCACAGGTTTTGCTAATGACATTAGTTTTTGACTTGCAAAAAACTTTCATTGCAGTCAGGAGAAAAAGACTTGGAGCTCCACATTAGTCTAAGTGGTGAGCTTCTGGGGAAGGAATCAACCAGCAGCCACACTTGAGGGGCTGTTCTCACCTCTGGGCACTCACTTGTGTGTTTGGTGATGGGACATCACCTTCTGGACTGCCCCAGCCTGGAAATAGCAGACACGGTCCCTGTGCAGGCTGGATGGGGCCCATCACTGCATCTTTGACGTCACCGTCACCTTTGGGAACTACAGCACCATCAGCAGGTGTGGCCCACTGCAAGTTCAGTGGCTCTTGGAGATGAAAAACACTTTGCAGTAGCTAAGTGCTGACCTCAACAGGAACCTGAGGTGGTGATGAGAATCCCACTGGCCTATAAACACATCTTGAAATTTTGTTTTAAAGTAATTTTTAAAAATGAAAATGCTTTAGAGCTGTCTACTGTGTGCTTGTTTTCCAGAAGCTGGCAGTAGTTTAGTGCTTGTGAAGCGTTGCCAGATACCTTCCCGGCCCCTCTTCTGACCACTGGACTCCACTTGCTGCCAAAACTCAAACAAGAAAATGAACCTCCTGGTCCTAAATCTGCTTTGCTTTATTTACTTTTTTTTTCCACCTCTGTTTTTGCCAGTTCTTGTGATGTGAAATTATTGATTGTGGTTTCTTCCTCTAATTCCTGACTTCTGGCATTGCTGGGTCTCTTCCGCAGCACAACCCACCAAAAACCTTGCTCAGCTTTGCTACATTCAGGCATTTTTCAGTTGTTTATGGGTCAGCCTGTGCAGCTCAGGCACACGCAGATGTATACAGCAAGGGTTTGAAACACAAACTCTTCAGCCATCTGACTTTCCTTGCGGTAAATGTTTGGTTGTGGCATGTGCTCTGTTTGCTGATTAAAATTATTTTCTCAGTAATAGAAGCTCTCAGTATCTCTTTTAATGTGAGGAGGAATAATGAAGTCGTCCTGGTAATGTATATAAATAATGCCTTTGGAGAGTTCTGAGTGCATCATAAATCATCAGAGTTGCGTTCCTGAGGTGCCACCTCCTTGCGTGCTGATGCTGAATGATTACGGCAGGGGTTTATAGTGTGTTGTATACAGGTCTCCTGCTGGAATCTAATGCCACCTGTAATGTCACTACCTGAAGAGACTGGTGACGCTACAGTGTCCCCAATGCCTGGTGGTGACCTGTTACTGTTCTATGTAAACCCTTTACAACAGGACTGAAGCATTTCTGGGCTTTTGACTGTCTCTCCTCCAAACAGCCCCATCATGGAGAGAAAAGCTGCCATCCTTCCAGCTGTACTGAGGTGGAAGCATACAAGATCTGGCCTGACAGAATCCGGTGCTATGCTAGAAACACATATATACACATTTATATTTATATCTGTATGGTTTTTATATATATATCTTCACGCAGATAGCAACATTTGATTTTTTTTGTTTGTTTTGCTGTTAGAGCTTTTGGAGCCCATACTGAGCATCTGGGCACCTACCAGGTATAAGTGAAGAGACAAACACCTAGGAAAGGGATTCCCAAAGGGCAGCTGGGGGAAGTATCATGGAGAAAGATGCAACTTTTTCACTACCCAACAGGCCATAGCCATCCAGAGATGGTTTCTGTCATACTTATTCCTTGAGTTCTAGCCTCTCTCCTTGAGGTTGGTCTGCTTAGAAGACTTTCTGGGTGGAAGGAGGTGGTGCTGCCTCTGTTACGCACTACCCCAGTGATGAGAGCATCAGGAGTTCCTATCAGGGTGCATCACATTGGAAGGGAAGTGCCTGATCTGTAATACTTGCTGGTTGTAATTGTGAATATGAGGCTTATTGACTTGGCATTGCAAAGGCTTGGATAGTTTCAGGCACAAGCAGAGGTGGGTGTTTAGGGACATAGGAAAACTTTCTGCTGGAAACTTGGAGCCTTAGAGACTTAGAGGTGCCCCCAAGGCTAGGTAGCAGCTGGGCAGGGGTGCTTCCAGCTTTGGGTGGAGATGCTCACCTCTGCAACAGCAAGGGGCAGAGCAGGTACCCCTGAGTAAGTGGCTTTACCCATGTGCATTTGAGAGCTGCTCTGAAAAGAGCTAGAGTCTTTCCTTAAATTTAGAAATGTCTCATTTTGTACATGATGTCCCAATTACCTACAGCAGGTTCCAGTACTGGAAACCAGCACATGGACGAAAATCCTCCCTTTGTCCCTGCAAGTCACTGAATGGGCCCACAACATGGCAAAGTCACTGCTCTGCTCATGAGAGCAAACCTCTCTCATGCTGAGCAGGGGAGACTTGTTGTGTTGGGAGGCTCAGCTGTAGCCTGTTCTGAATGAACGCTAGCAGCTTCCCTCTGCTGAGGCAGACTGCCTTGTGTAGTCTGGCCCGTTTTCGGAGTCTGGCATACGAGCGTGGAAAGGAGCTGCAGGAGCAACTCCGTGCTACAGGAGCATCCGTCTGTTGTGCGGACCAGCTTCTCCCATTGCCTGACCCCAGAGAAGGAGGAGGAGGAGCTCTCAGGCCATGGTGGGGAAGCTGGACCCTGCTGCAGGGATGAGAGCCCTGGCAGGGCTCTGTATTCTCTGGGATTAGCATCACAGGAGGAAGAGCTCGTGGTGGGCAGTGGGTGCTCTGCTCCTGCCTGCTCCCAGAGCTTGTGGGAACTGGCAAGGAGCAGCCGAGTATCTGTATGACTGTCTGAAGAAGCCATGTGTGCCTGTGCTGAGGATGGAGGAGCTGTGCAGCATGGCACTGGCTGCTGCCTAAAATCCATTCCCAGCCCTGAGGCTGTGCCTTGCACTCCCGAGGCAGCCTTAAGCAGAACTGTCTGCAGGGATGCTCCTGATGCCCAGAAGAGCTGATGTCCCTGGGCTTGGCAGGTGGTTGTAAACCTCTCCCAGCAATTTCCCTTGCAAATCATTAGTACTTCAAAAGTATTGTATAAGCCAGAAACCTGCTTAATTTATACGGCCACCCCGCTGAGTGCCAGGGATTGTGCTGGCTAATGAGAGGAGGGAAAGCCAAAGGCAGAGGTGACAAGCAGGGCGATACCCAGCTGTGGAGGTATGGGAAGCCCTCCTGTGCCTGTGGGTGCGGGTCGGTGGTACCCACAGCCCCGGCTGGGATGCGGCGAGAGGAGTTCCAGTTGTGTCCGTGTGGCTCGGTGGTACCCCCAGCCCCGGCTGGGATGCGGCGAGAGGAGTTCCAGTTCTGTCCATGCTGGAACAGAGGGCGCTGGAGCCCGAGAAAAATTCCGAGGCTGCAGCGAGTGGCTCCTGCATCCCCGGCTCCTGCATCCCCGGCTCCTGCCGCCACCCGCGTGAGGGCCAAGCAACCCCATAGGAAGGGGGATCCACGCGGTTCTGGGTTAGCCAACGCTGTCCCACGGCTGCAGGGTGGCATCTGCATGATCAATCCGCTCCTTGGGGTTTGTGGTGGTGATGGGCAATGTTTCCCCTCACAAAGGGTGGCTGTCATGGGTGATGTCTGTCCTGGCAGCGTGGGGCTGCACAGGCGAAGAAGCTGAGGCTGCAGGTGAATGGTTTCCCTCTGGGGCAGCTTCCCACCTTCTTCCCAGCAGCTCTGGGAAGTCTGAGGAGACCAGACCCTCACTGGGGTTTCTGTCCCTTGGCCACCAGCTCCGATGCAGAGTGTGCTCCTGTCCCTTCGTGGGGGGCCCTTGCTCCCCAGGGTTTCCAGCCTCCCTTCCTTGGCATTCTGAATCAGCGCTGAGCAGCTGGCACTTCTTACCAAAGCACCGTAAAATGTTGATGGTCACCTGCTTTTGTATTTGGGATGGACGCTAATTTGCATCTCTTAACCCCTCTGTGCTGGCTCTATTACCTGAAGAAAATCTTCAGATTGCTTATTTACTTCTTTAGTGCAGTAATCATGGTCCAACGGCTGTTTTTTCTCCCCATCCTGTGACCCTGGGGGTTCATTTTCAGGCTTTACCCTATTTATGGTTGGCTGCACACTGCCCACCCCCCATCATCATGGGGGGCTCCGACTCCTTCCTGCTCCCCCATCTGCAGGGAGTTGGAAAAGTGGCTGCTGCTGCTCCTCCTGGCACTGCCAGGGCTGAGTCTCCCCAGGCGTCCCTCCGCTGCCCTGGTCTGTGGGCATGGGCGCGAGGGCTTGGAGGCTGTAGGCCTGTGGCAAGGAGGGAGTGCAGCCCTGTTAGCTCAGCATGGCTCAAGCCAAAGGTGTAGCAGCTCTCTCCTTCCTATTTACAAGGAGCAAGTCCTCGTGGGTTTTGCTTTCTCCCCTGTCCGTGGGTGTGACAGGTCTCCTGGGCAATGAGCTAATGTCCCGAGTGGGTTTGCTGGCTCCTGACCCAAATCTTCTCCTGCCAGTGAGAGCAGCCCCTCTACTTCTTGTAATGTTTGTACAATGGGGGCAAGTGATATGCTTAAAGGATTAACTCTTCGCTCTCCTTAGCATCTCTTCACTTTACCATGTAAGCCAAGAGAGACAGCGAGATAGAGATTGCTGTATCGTGTGTGTGACCACAAGAGATTAATTAAACAGTAAGCCCTCATTACTGAGGCTAAGGCTGACCGACTTACCGTGCCTTGTAAAATAGCTGAATACTTAATTTACACTAGACTGTGGACATTACTTTCACCATTAGCTGAACAAACAACGAGCACCCAAGCTAAACGGATTGGTTGCCTGCTAGGTGTGCCATTATAAATGGAGCTATCTCCTGGCGCAGGCGTGGGGCTGTCCTCTGCCTGGCTCAGGCTGGCCAACAGGTACAAAAGAGCATTTTTTTATAGGGGGGAGCTGCTTTACAATGCACCAACCTGCCTTAAGCCTGGGGGATTCCCTGCCCATCAATATTATTCAGCTTTCAGTCTGGTTATCAAAGTTGTCATCATTTGCATTTCACTGCGGGTTGGGAAAAAAAAGGAAGATATTGAAAGGCGTAAAAAACCCCAAACCCCAACTCCCAGTGCAAGGAGATGGAAGTAGGGCATCTAGCTCCTATTTCTGCCTTTCAGTATCTTCCTTAATAACAATAATAGATTCTGAAAAGTGAAAGTTAATCTGTAGCTACGGAGCCTTTTATTGTGTTTCTCCCTTTCTGTGTGCATTAACCTTTCAGATCTTAGAAGGCTGTGGAGTGCGCATTGCTTTTTTTAATTCGTATTATTCTTGCTTGCTGCATTGTTCTTGATCTGGTCCTAGACAGAGTAACAGCACATCCACCCATTATCTGTAGCTCATTGAGCACTTCATCAAACCTTCAGTCTGTCTCTTAAATTTCTGTATTAGGTGGATTGGAGGTCCCAAGTGGGCTTGAAGCTTTGCTGAGCTGAGCACTCTGCAGAGGAGAAGAGAGCATCCCAGGATCATTGAGGTAATTATCGAAACAGAGAAAAGGTAACAAAAGGTCTTCTTGATGCCTGTTTCAAGAAGGGGGAGAAATATAGTGATTTAAAGGCTTTAGATGTGTCTGTGCCCAGGATCATTGAGACAGCTCTCGGCAGAGGCCTGGTGGACCCCGTGTCTCCCAGTTCGGGTTCAGCACTTTGCCAGCACACGACAGCATTCACTGCGTGTTGGCCAAAATCACTCCTGCAATCACAGGGTTTTGGGAGGTGGAGAAGTTACCACTGCACTGGCTTTGCTTCTGCCTGCGTATTTCATAGAATCACAGAATGCTTTGGGTTGGAAGGGACCGTTAGAGGTGATCTAGTCCAACCCCTCCCTGCAGTGGGCAGGGGCATCTTCAGCCAGATCAGGTTGCTCAGAGCCCCATCCAACCTGGCCTTGACTGTTCCCAGGGATGAGGCATCGACCACCCCTCTGGGCAGCCTATGCCAGCCTTTCACCACCCTCACTGCACTGAATTTCTTCCTAAATCCCTCCTCTGTTAATTTAAAGCCATTACCCCTTGTCCTAGACCCCCATGCCCTTGTCAAAAGTCCCTCTCCACCTTTCTTCTAAGCCCCCTTTCAGCCCTGGCAGGCCGCAGTCAGGTCTCCCCGCAGCCTTCTCCTCCCCAGGCTGAGCAGCCCCAGCTCTCCCAGCCTTTCCTCCCAGCAGAGGGTCTCCAGCCCTCGGGTCATTGCTGGGGCCTCCTCTGGCCCTGCTCCCACAGCTCCAGCTCTGCCCTGTGCTGAGGGCTCCAGAGCTGGATGCAGGGCTCTTGGGGGGTCTCAGCAGAGCGGGGCAGAGGGGCAGAATCCGCTCCCTCGCCCTGTGCCCACGCTGCTGGGGATGCAGCCCAGGGCATGGTTGGCTTCTGGGCTACCATCTCACATTGCCAGTTCGAGTCCAAGCCCTGTATTGATACCAAGGATTACCCTGACCCAGATGCAGGACCTTGCACTTGGCCTTGTTGAACCTCATGAGGTTCACACAGCCCCACTTCTCCAGCTTGCCCAGATCCCTCTGGACGGCATCCCGTCCTTCAGGGGTGTCCAGTGTACCACTCTGCTTGGTGTCATCTGCAAACTTGCTGAGGGAGCACTCGATCTCGCTTTGTGTGGCTGAATGTATCTGCAATCTCACTCAGCCAGGATCAGTTAAATGCCCAATTTTTAAAGACAACTGTCTCCATCTTTTCATACGCATTGTTTCTTTTATTTTGTGCCGTATGAACTGGAGACTCCATATAGGAATCTGATTCTTGTTTTCTATTATCTGACCACATGTTGCTAAAAACCTATTCTTTTTCCGAGGTTAAAAGGACCAAAACTATCTTGAAACTGGAAAGACTTTGGATGTGCTGGTGAAAGGACTCAAAGATACTTCAGGGAATATTTCCCTGCAACAGTGTTTTGCAAGAGGATGTGATGTGGAAGGTGAGTGCCACTAATCTGGTTCTAGCTTTGTCAGGATTTCCTGAGTCTGTTTTGAAGGGTGAAGGTGAACACTCACTTATCGCAGCTGCAGCACTTCAGATACTGTCGTTACTCCACGTTGTTTCCCTGCTCCGTAAGTGATGCCTTCTTGGAGATAAGCTTGCCCAGACAGCTGTTTCCAGCTGTTCCAGAGCAAAGGCTCTTTTTTTAGCACACGAAAATGCTGTAGAAGTTATCTGTTCCCCCTATGTGCCCTCCCTCAGACACACTGCATATGCAAGTGCCTAATTAATTATGTTGCATACACAAGTGTCAAATTTTTGCAAATGTTGGGTGCAGAAACACCCACTGAAGCTGCAGGTATCCAGAAATCCAACCATCATCTTCCTTAGTTTTAGAATGCAAACTGTCACGGCAACAGCCATCCTGCAACTGAGGAAGAAGAGGGCTTTGCAGTGTGTTGCCCTCGCTGTGTAACGTCGTTGTTCAGTCCCCAAGTTCTTCAAAACCTTAGAAGACCTTGGGAATATGGGCCCTCCTACACCTTACCATTTGGCATCTCATCCCAAAACTTGGCTCCTATAAAGATGGCCCATTTCCCTATATCTTCATTTCTCTGTATTTTCTATCTTTGTGCCTCAATAGCTTCTCTTGCCCGTCACTGAGAAGATGACAAGCCCTTGCAGCTTGATCAATCTGTATTCAGCAATAATGCTGAAAATAATCCGAGTAAAATGTGATTCCTTTGGCAGTGTGATTTGACACGCACCTGACATGCTGGGAGCTTTGCATAATATACAGCAGACGTCTGCGGGGGACAAGTACAGATGCTGCTGGGTTTATGTGGAGCTGGGTTTGTGTGGAGGAACTGGGAGCGGGCTGTCTTCAACTTCTGTTAACCTTCGGGCAAGTGACTGAGGGAATACCACAACTCCTCTGACATCCCTTTGCCAACCCACCTAGCTCCTGATCTGGACCAGAAGAGTCCTGGTGCTCTGGCCATTCTTATGATGTTTCTCACTCTTGGATTTCAAGTGATGCTCACCCAGAGCTGAGCTTATACGTTGCTCTGGCTTGTCTAAAGTCAGATTTGAAAAGGTTTCTTGACATCTAGATATTGAGAAGCATTTAGGCAGACTTTCAAAAGAGCCTAAGCAGAGAACAGACCTGAATCTTAATGAGGACTAGATGTCTAATCATTTTTGTACCACAGACAGAGAAGTACTGAAAGACAGGCTAAGGCTTGCCAAATGCCTCACTCTGGTGATCAAGCCCTCAGTTGAATAGAGGTCCACAGCAATGAAAGAGAAGTTGAGAGCTTGTTGCCTTTCCTCCCTGGCTGGTCAGTTTTGAAGAACAGTGGTGTAGAAATGATCTTGGAAATGCCAAGAAGAATAAAAATCTGAAGCCTGATATAAAAATAGTACTTTTTATCCATCATCTTATCACTGTTCCACTGCCACGAGCACTGGGAGTGCACAAGCAGGTTTCTGTTCCACACAGCAAACGCTGTTATGGTGCTGCTGGGCCTCGGCTGTGGTGCAGTGACACCGTAAGTGGGACACGGGGTGTCAGGCAGGAGGGCTCTTGCCTGTCTTGAACACATGGACAGCCTTGCTTCACTGTGTACTGTGATTCTGTAGATATCCATTGCTGTGAATTTTCTGGTGTGTTATTATTCAGTCTTTGGTCCTTCTTGTTGAAGTACTCTGAGCTGACTGCCTGGTTGTTTAGCTACCTGGGATGTGAAGCAAAGATTCCTGCAGACTTAATTCAGCTGAGTTCTTCCACTGTCAAGGAACAGCTGCTGGGTTTCATGTCATGGTCCATCTACAAAGGAATTAAGTTCAAGAGAAACAGAATGAATGCAACCGCTCTTGTTCTCCTGGGGTTCGCTCCAGGTGGAGAAGATGCTGAGCTGGGACTCATGGTACCTGATTTTCCTTCCTGACCTGCTCTGGGTCTGTAAGCACCGTGCCTCAATTTCCTTCTCCTCCATTTTGACTGTTTAGACTAAGCTCTTGTAAATAGTAAGCTTGGTCTGATCTCCTGGCCTGGAAGAGCTGTGTGGTGCTGTGGGCTTGGGATGGTGCTAGCTTGGAGCTTTGGGCACTGCTTCGTGCAGGGATGAAGTTGCTGTGCCAGCCAGCTACGACCCAGGGTTTGCCATCAATACTCCCAGCCCAACCGACGAGCTCTTGGGGGCAGGGTCTCTCCTACTCTGCATTTGTACAGCAGCTAAGGGTAACTGGCCCCAGTGGTGTCAGACGCTCTGCGTCGTGATTGTGGTATTGTCTGTAATACAGGTACATAGGAGGAGCTGTATTTTCACGAGGCCTCTCTTTCCCTTTGTTTGCTCTCTTATCCTTTCATTTGTGATAAAAGGTACCAGAGCACCTTTCTCACTGCTCTCGCCTCTTTGTCTTTCATGTAATGCCATTCTGCGTCGTCTGGCAGACTCGAGCACAATTTTTAACAATTTTCTCTACCTGCATCGCAGCAGGATTTTCCTCTAGCACAGCTGGTGCAAAATGCATGTGAGTGAGGAGAGCAGAAATTGCTGGCCAGGAATGCCTCAGTAAGCTGCTTTTCGTGGCCTGGAGCTATGGACCTTCCTGTGGGCTGGAAGGTGATGTGGAGTCTGTGTTTTTTGTTAATTTTTTTTTTCAAGGAAATATGCTTTTGGGAGCTGCTCTGTTTGGCAATAGCCTGGGTCCAGAGCTTAAAGATGTATGGGACTGGAATTGCTGCGGTTCCTCAACCTTGCAAATTCCGAGAGGCAAATAACAGCCTACCTACAGTTCCCTGACCCTCGAGCTCACCTGGACACAAGGTGTGCCAGGAAACCTTGGCCTCCCCTCCGAGCCACTCCAGGTGTAGGCCAGCACCCTGGGGAGTCAGAGCATGGTGTGGGTGTCCCTTCCTCTCAAAGGAAGAAATCTTTTGCCTTCCTGCTGCTGTTTCTGGAAATGTGTCCCTCCTAAACTGCTTGGTGGTAGATGACAACCAAGGGAATGCTGGGGTAGTGTCCCTAATTTTTAAGCGCCATCCCTCATGTAGGACACCTGTGCTCATGTCTCCAGAGCAGAGCAAGCTGGAAGGGCACTTCTTTGTGGTGCAACAAGAAACCCTCCCTGAGGTGGATCCAGACTGTCCTGGGAGTCCCCGTGAGCCGCTTTGCCAGGGCAGATAAATAGTGCTGCTGGTGCTTGCCGTGATCCGAGTGTCCCAGTCATCCGACACGCAAAGACCTCCAGTATTCTACCTGCAAGGCAGGCTTCGAGGTTCCACATGGAAGTGCTGCTCCATTAAACCCAGTCACCTGCCTCAGGCTTTGTGCTGGGATGGAGGTGAAAGTCCAGGGAAATGCTCGGTTGCCTGGCAAAGCTGCTCGAGGAGGAGGAAGGCTCCTTGCTGAAGCCAGGGCAGCCAGTGCTGGAGAGCAGCGTGATTTGCTCACCTCTGTCTTCGGGGCTTACGAGGAGGAGTTGCTCATGACCGCATCCATTTTTAGAATTTGCCATGAAACGCTCTTTGCCCTCCTGTAGTGGTAGATTATAGATGCCTGACCTGTTTCAGTGCTCTAAATTTTTTGCATTCTCTTAACTCCCCTGCTTTTTTCATAATCTTAAAAAGCCCAACTAAATCCTGACACTTCCCCTCTCAAAAGTAAATAATCTTTGCTATGACGCCTCTTGCTCATCTTTAAGGCTTTCAATGCTGAAGATGTGTGTGATCTTCCTTATGGTGTGGAGAAAAAAAAAGCCCTGAGTGTGCAGATTGAGAAAAGGGCAAACTGTGGTTTAATAGCACATCCCCACGACATGCCTGCATCATCATCTCGCCGTCACAAACACCCCCACCACCCCGTCTGCTGACTTCACTGCAGTGCTGTGGTGGGGAGTTTGTTCCTGGGAGAGGCTGGATGGTTCGGTCCTTCTGGGAGGAGAGCAGGGGATTTACTGGATTCTCAATACCTTCTGATGCAAAAGGCAGCATTTTTTTTTCCTTTGTTTTTTTGACTTTTCGGGGCTGTTCCCCCCCATCTTCTTGTAAGCACGGGAGGATGCAGACATGAAGATTTGTGGAAACCAATGTATTTCTTTTTTCCAGATGCTGATTTCCATCAGAAGAGGTGGGGGATTACTGAAAATTGTATTTCCCTTTCTAGTGGCTACTGATAAAAAGAGCCAGATTTTTCTGCTGAAAAACGTAAGACCACAGAATACATCAGATATAGTGACCAGGAGCAGAGAAGTGAAAAATGTAGACAACTAAATAAATCAGCTGGGGGGAACTTGCTTTTCAGATGAAAAGATAAATTCATTATAAAAAATTTGCTGTGAGGATGAAAATGTTTTAGGGGAAACTTTAAAGAGAAAAGTGCACCCAGTTCAGCCCATGAGCTGTGAGCTCCCTGCCCCCTCCTCCTCCCTCTGTAAAATAAAGAAACTTTCCCCGATGAGCTGGCTGTGTGGACCAGCGCGACAGTGCCTGGGGGTGAAGTCTCATTGGAGGAAACAATCTCATTTTAATCTCTGCCCAGAGTCTGTTTGAGTATAAGGGCGGTCCTGAACCTGTGGGAGCTGTAGCAACCTGGTGGCAGCTGTAGTGTGAAGCCTTTCCCAAAGACTTCAGCTTCCTTCCCCAGGCAAAGTTTTTCCCAGTGCCTCCATCATTTGTTTTCATCCCCAAATCATCTGCAGCTGGGGTTGGGGTAAGGTCCTTTTTATCTACTGGGGGGCTCATGGCTTCCCAGCACCTGCTTGGGAAGGGAGCCTACAGACTGGAGCTCCTTCTCCCTGACCTTGTCCCCAGGGCTTGCAGAAGCTGGGTGGCCGTGGCTGTGTCCATGTCAGGGTGGTTGGTGGCTGTTGCTGTGTCTGGCTCTCAAGCCAGCAGGGTGTGATGCACCTTCCTCCTTTGCTGCTTCCCTCTCCAGGTCCTTGAGTTCGTGCTGCTCCTGGCTCGTGTTGGCAGCCGGTGCTGCCTCTGAGGGTATCTTCTGGCTCCACTGCAGCGTAAGAAAGCCCTTCAGATACCAAACCCCTGGGTAAGAAGCTGGTCTGTTCCAGAGCGTCACCCTTCAGATATTGCCAGCCCTTCTTTGTGCCATTTGCGGATGTTGCCAGCCCTCTTGTTGGCTCCTGAAGCCGGGAGATGTTATTGCTACAGCCTTGCCTAGCTGGTGGGTTGGTTTTGAACTGAGACAGCTTGGATGACTAAGGCAAAAAACGCATGGGCAGCAGAGTCCAGGGCTTCCTTACTGTGGGGGAAGTGAAAGTGTCCCCCTGTTGACGACAGCCTTGACTTCTCTGGAGGGTCCCTTCTGAAAGTTAATATTTTGTGTTCTAGGTTCAGCCCAAATGCAGAAGCACATCCTCACCATCAGCTGTTGAGGTGAGGTGCTCCAGGAGCGAGGAGGGGTTCACTTTCTGACTTGTGATGGATGGAAGCAACAGAGGGTGTTGGAATAAACAGGATTAAAGGATTTCGTCCTTAAATACAGGATTAAAGGTACCCAGTGCTCAGCGGGAGTCATTCAAACGAAGGAGGAACAGAGTAAGTTCTCCAGAAGGGCGCAAGGCTCTGTGTCCAGGCAGCCTGGGCGCCCACAGCCCTGCACCGCCTCACTGGTGGGTGCTGGGGCAGGAGCTGCGTGTCTGTC